>Ga0209403_10000076_pt1 | contig 141957 bp, 136 predicted proteins | sample ArcticOcean_MG_C_8_FD_187440 | JGI IMG/M metagenome (GOLD analysis project Ga0209403, IMG submission 187440) | Marine microbial communities from western Arctic Ocean - ArcticOcean_MG_CB11_86 (SPAdes) (version 2) | ecosystem: Environmental > Aquatic > Marine > Oceanic | place: Arctic Ocean... | reverse complement strand
GATGGTGTGGATGGGAGTGGAGGAGACGTTGGTCCGCAAGGACCTCAGGGTCCTGCGGGCACAAATGGTATGGATGGTGCACCAGGCACAGATGGTGTGAAGGGCGATGCGGGCGCGCAAGGTATTCAAGGTGTGACAGGTGATACCGGTACAAAAGGAGATCCGGGAAATATGCCAATCTTAGACCATACAAATTTACATACTATTACAGGAAGTCTTGCACCCAGAGAACCAAACATAGAAAGTGCTACAGATATAAGTGGATCAGGATTTATTAGAATATATACTGCTAGTGGAGAGATATTAGCAGGTCAACCTGTCTGTGAAGTATTTGATCCTGAGGGTTCTATTAAAGCAGCAACTCCTAATGCTTCAACGAAGGCATGGCAGATATTGGGAATTTCATTGTCAAAAGTTAGTAATGGACAACCTGTGCGCATCTTAGCTAATGGATATATAACAGCGCGAAGAAAAACGAAATATTTGGGTTATGTGAGAGATGAGGCGGCGATGGAAGCAATACAGATGAATATAGATAGTGTTACGTATGGAACTCCTGGATATCAAGATTCGCGCGTGATTAATGTCAATGGAACCATAAATTTTAAGGATGACGGGGGCGATGGAAATTATTTGGCGAATGATTATCATGAGTTGATCTTTGATGCAGGAGCAGGAAAACAATTAATGGTAAAGATAAATTTGTTTTCCTTCGAGTTTGGTTCTAATGTAGCATATGACCATTTAGGGGTAGAATATGACACTGGTGATGGAACAGGTTGGCAAAAACTAAATGATACTATAGCCTCTACATGGTCCAATTGGCTTTATCATGCAAGTGAAGCTTCTTGGAAATCGGGAAATAATTCTTGGGTAAAAAATTTTTTTGGCGGGTATGATAATAATATTTCAGGAAATGGTGGGGGGTGGATGTTTGGTGAAAGTTCTGCGGACATTCTTCCGGATGATGTAGGAAACTACTACCCATCCAATGCATTAAACACATGGCATATGATTGATGCGAGATATTTACGTTTCAGTTTTAGATCTGATTCATCAACACAAAGATCAGGATGGGATATTGATATCGCGAGCGCTGCTGTATCTAATGCCGCGTCCCCTGCAGTGATAGGTCAACAATTATATATAGATACAACTGATTATACATATATTGCAGACACAAGTAATAATAACACTAGCGGCCATCGCATAGGGTATGTGTCCGCAACCGATGCAAGTAACAATGGGGTGGCTATTCGCACCATAGATTTTTCTGTATGGGAAGGCGCAAAGGGAGATCAGGGTCCTGCAGGGGCAGCAGGGGCAGCAGGGGCAGCAGGGGCAGCAGGGGCAGCAGGGGCAGCAGGGGCAGCAGGGGCGCAAGGTCCACAAGGTCCTGCAGGCGCGGATGGTACGAGTGCCACTGGCGGAACTATTAGCATAACGTATGATGGGGAGTCAAAAGGTAATTTGGTAAGTATTGATTTCCTGTCAACGGGTCAAATATCATACATTACAAGCGAGGGACAAGAAATAAAAGTCACCCTGCCACTCGACCCGCCGCCGTTTATCCTGGACATCTCTATAGATGAAGTTCCACCGGGAGGCGAAGATCTGGGAGGCACAGCACCGCGATAAACATATATTTATATATATATAAATGTCCTGTTCAGATAATAAATCCTATACTACATATCAAAATTATTTAGCTACAAAAAATCAAACAGGTTGTTGCTGTTATTTAGTGGGTCCTACAGGACCTGCGGGTCCTACGGCAGGAGAAGAATTGGGAGGGGATGGCTTAAAAAGCGGTACATCTATTCCTGGTGTAGATGGTGACCTTTTGTTTAAGGGTGGTGTGGACTTAAATATCGCAAAAACTCAATATAATTTAAATTGGTCAGCTAGTAATGTATTTGATATATCAGCGTCTAATGTTGTTATTCATTCAGGTATCTCAACGAGCACTATTAAGGTGACTGAAGCTGAAGGACATGGTGGAGAGATACAGCTCATGGAATCAAATCCTAGTACACATTACGTGGCTTTGAGAGCTGCCGATGCTATAGATAAAAACATTACATTTACACTGCCGATTGGGACATCCGGTACTGAGGGTGCGGCTTTAGTCGGGGATAGAAATGGAGAATTACGTTGGGCGTCGAGTTCATTGGGTAGTTCTTCTTCATTGCCTTCAGGATATTTCTCTCCTGTGATTGAATTATCAACTCTTCAGGGCGATGCATCTTCTGCGGTAATGAGTCCGGTAAAAGATACATATGTTGCCCGTTTCTTGCCCCCACGTTCTGCCATGTATAATAAAATTACGATAGGTCTTATAGCAACATCAGCTCCATCTAGCGGATCAGTGCAGGCATGTGTATATGTAGCGGACAATATGAATAAAGATCATACATATACCTGTATTGCACAATCTACAGATATCGGGATTCCCAGTGCTTCTAATTTTAGTACTGAGCAAACAGTTTTCTTACCCATTATATTCAACACGCCTTTTTCTCTTACGGATACAAGTGGACATTTGGTAGCACTAAAATGGAAACCAACTGATTCGGTCTCATCCTTGCAAGTAGCAGGACAACGCTATTACCCCACATATCCTGGCACCAGCGGCTGGTTATATGATAGTACTGGATCTGGTATTCCTTTATCAATAGATATATCAACCTTAAATAATTCCATCTTTACCATGTGGATACGTATAAGCTAAGCTTAAAATATTAATAAATTATACTTTATTAATATATAAATAATGCGGTGCAATCGAACATATACGAGTTTCAATAATTATATAGCAAGAAAATCAGGTATTGGCGCTTGTTGTCTAGAGGGACCAACGGGTCCTGCATCCACCGTCGCCGGCGTAACAGGTCCTACAGGCAGCGGCGATGTCGGGGCTGATGGACCGACGGGCGCGAAAGGACCAACTGGTCCGGGGGGTGGTGCTTCCGACGCTTCGATGAATCAGATATTTGCAGATATTAGCGGTTTGGATGCATCTATGAATCAAGCCTTCATTGATATAAGTGCGAATACTGCTTGCTGTGAACGTCTAGACGCCTCTATGGTTCAAATTTTTGATTTAGTCGATTCATCCAATAGTCTAGTGAATTATTACTTTTTCGATCCTCCTAGGTGTCCCACAGATGGGTCAGGTACCCTATTAACAGGCGGCACGCCAGTTATCCGTTTTACATGGACAAACCCGATACAATATCGAGCGGCTTTTAATTTTGCAGGACCAGTTCCGGACACGACTTCTGGAACATCAATAGCGGATGATGCCTATAATTATTTACCTTATTTTAAAGGAACAAAGATTGAATATCGTCTTTATACACCCGGCGGACCAAACCCGGCGGTGTGGAACGATGTGCCTCAAAGCGTAATAGCAACCCCATGGAATACTGACTTTCTTCCTCGGGAAGTAGTTCAGGCTGATATTGATGGGGCAGCAGGTAGTTTTCCTGATGGCAATTTAAACCCTCCCAGTAATACTATTTATAGTGGGAGTATTGTTGGTACGGGAGAGAGTATTCAGCTTCGAGTTGCGATGACGAATGGTGCGCAAGTAAGTATCCCAGATGTATCGGGCGGTGGAGCAGACGCCTCATGGTGTTGGTTATATATACCTGATGGTTCTGGAGCAAATATACCTTTGGGTAATTATGGTCCTGCACCACCGCCCCTAACCTTAAATATTCCTAGCGGGACTGGGATAGGTTATAAGACATTTACACTTGGTGGTGCTTGTGATAACCCTAATGGTACGGCTTTTGCGGCAGTTGCTGACACTTCTCTCAATACTCCACTCCCAATCCCGGGATCTATTCCTCTTAGGGTACAATACCAAGTGGATATGTCCGGTGCACGCAGTGTGAGCAGTATTCAAGTTGGCGGGAATACAGCTATAATTGATATCTCTTATGCTGTGCCAGCTGGTGCAAATCCTACAGGGGCGAGTAATCCTTGGTCAACTCCCTTATTAAACGGGGATCCTGTCTATCCGCAGCACGATTATCAGATTTATGCTTATTATATGCGTAATAGCAGTGACTTATCTATGAATATGGCAACCACATTACCTATGCCTTCGAGTAGTTGGACAACAAAAATACCCGATAGGACAGATGTAACAACTACTTATACAAGTTTTCTCTCTCCTAGTACATTAGGAGGGATAACATTTACGGATACAAGCGGTACTTCATTATTGGGTGCGGCCAACCGCGGCGATACAGGTGTGCAAATAAATCCAATTCACTTCTTAGATCCAGTCGATGTTATACGATGGGCGAGCAGCGATGTCGATCCATTGGCTGCAAATGCGGCCAATAATCGTGGCACTGACACAATCGGTCAATCTGTAATGTACATAGAAGCAAATATGATAAATAATACTAGCTACGATATTAGCTCGAATATTTTCAATGGTTGGACGGCAGATCCTGCATCAGTTGCACAGGATGTTAGTAATAATCATATTCGTTTCACTGGTTCTGCATTGGTAGATGCACGAAATGTGGGAGCAGCTGTTTATGAGGGCGGTTACTATTTAGGTAATTTCCTAGCAAACATAGAGGTTAATAATATTGATTTAGCAGCATTTCCGGATATTAGCAATAATACGCCTGCATATTCTTCCTATGAATTGAAAGTATACCAATATGTATGGGATCTTGCTGGTCCTAATTTTTTCCCAAATGGCGCCTTGGCGAGTTCATTTAACATAGGCGCTGAGCCTCAGAATGATATACTGAATACGTATTATTTAGTAACGACCACCCCATCTTCAGTGGTGGTGGGAAACCCAGCAAATACGGCAGATTTCTTTGGGATTAAAAATCTAGCGAGTGCAAATAGTATAATTTCCTATGATCTTAGTTTAAATGATATTTATACCACATGGGGTCCAACTGATGACGATAATTTGACCAATGTGCGCATTATGTTTAGCCCTAATGGTGTTAATAATGAGTGGACACAAAGTATAAATGCCTGGTCATACCCACTAACGAGCACACGTAAGATAACAGATGTGCTATCTTTACCGCCAGCAAAGTACAGCCCCGTCGCTGCCGACTATCCATATGCGCGGGCACACGATCATTGGCAGACAGCAGCGGACCCGCAATTTCGTGTAGAAGGAACTTTCGATAATAATATTCATCGTAGTAATAGAACAACTGCAGGTAATCCATTTGGTACTGGTACAAGTTTTACAAATACAGATATATCCTTCAATAACGAAGCAATCTGGTGGGATAAAACATATAATTTCACGCCGGCGATTAATGCATTTTATAATAGTGGTGATGGGGAATATCCAACTAACTATACTTCGGGTACTAGCCCTTTTTATGGCACACTCTATAGCAATGTCAATATTATTCTAGACAATCAGTTGATGTGGGCTAATACGGGAGGATTTACCTCTGGTAATTATACCACGACAGCAACAGATAATCCTTACATTAATTACAATATATTTTATCAACAAACGCGAGATTACTCAGGCAAGAATACTACAGGAGATGCCAAGTCTTTAACATATTCTGCCGCAAATGATGATTATTATCAAGGGGGGAATAAAACAATTACTGGCGACTACAAGTGGTTAATGGTTCGTGATGTAAAATCGACGGCGGGTGATTTCGGTCGAATTGTTATAACGGGAACCGGGGGCGCCTTGACTTTAGGGGATGACTTTTTATTATATGTTCAAGAGATAGATTCCTACTTTGATCCTGCAAATAATACTACACCTGCTGGGTATGCTGTGGGAAGAAGTGGGTGGAAGGCGGTGCAAGGAACGTGGGATCAAGGTGCAACTGTGCAGTTAAATAATGCTAATGAGGCAGGTTGTTATCGTAGAAATACGAATACGGGTGCCGTGGCAGTGAACTTTATAAAATTATATAGTCCAAATGCCAATGTTCCCATATTTTATCGTATAGGTCTTAAAAATAGCTCCAATATCAAAATGAGTAGTATTTCAATTACTTATGGTACTAATTAGTTTCATGATTTAAAAGATAATTCATGAAAATAAAAAGAGAATAATATTATATATGGCTGTGATTAACAATGATTACCAGACCAATCTATTATTTAAACGTTTTACTGGTGTAGCTGCTACACAGCTAGATTCTCAGTTTAGCAACGAACCTTTTCGCTCCATCAAAAATATATTTAGCCGTGACGTCTTTATTGAAGATATTCCGGGACAAGCACCAATTAGTATATATAATTTGGATAATAGTGGTAATTGGCTAGATAGCGATGCGAGTGGAAATCCTTCAAAGGATGGTGGGAATACTTTTGCCGATCTATATCCAGATAGTAAATTGCAATTTTATAAAAATGTGGAATTGACACAAGTTCCGGGTGCGCAATCAAGAGTCTGGCGCCGCTTAGATGCTAGTGGTGAAAATATCTTGCAAGACTCAATTAACTTCAAGTATGACGATATAAATAGCACCTACTTAATGCGCGTGAAATACTCGAATGGTGCTGTATATATCAATAATCCCTTGAATAGTTTTCCTTTATTTTGGGTCCTTGATAATCAAAGTGGATACTTACAATTTTATCAAACAACGGCAACATTGCTTTCTGCAGCAAATATACCCACGGATCCCCCTAAGATCTCGTTCTTTAAGTATGTAGGGAAAAAGGGGATAACCAATCTGGATGTTTCTGGGCAGCAACAGGTTGGCGATATAAGCGGAATAGATGCTGATATTAGTGGTATTAATATAAAATTGGACGAAATAAATAGAATGATATTACCGGAAGGATATGTTGATATAATTGGTGCTACGGCGCCATACGATCTCTCAGGTAGTGAAGTAGTGAGAACATATTATAATTATATACGTAGTAATTCTTTTATTGGATATCACAACTTACCATTGATGGATAGCAGTGGTGCGGTTGACCATGTGGGAGATCCAAGCCACAATATATTAGGATTAGCGGGGACAGACCTATCTGGTGTAAGTGTTTTTGAGCTGGATGTGTCTGGTGCAGCATATATTACGAAAGGGATTGTATTAGGTCCTAGTGGGGGCTTGTGGATAGAGTCTGTTAGTGGGGATACACATACGATAGGATCGGGGACAGCAGGGGATATGGAAATGACTACATCAAATCATTTTGCGGTCCATACGCCAGGCAAGGAGAATGCTTTATTCGTGGCGGCGGGAGGAAATGTTGGTATTGGTACGGCAGTGCCTGGTGCTGCACTTCATGTGATGGCAAATTCTACAGCATTGGATGTGAGCGGGGAATCCGTATTCCGAGGCGATGTAAAGATGGATTCTAATTGCGATATTTCAAAAAACTTAAATGTGCAGGAAACCCGAATACTGCAAAGTTCGCGCGTTAAATGGCCTTTGTTATTAGCCACCGTCGCGCCTTATACATTTCCTATTGCGGAATTGACGATGGACGTCCAAGGAATAAATCTTTTGGGATATTTTACATTAGAGCTTAATCAAGGTCCTCTAAGTTATGAATATATGCAAAGCATTCATTTTTTAGCAGGATATATGGCTTCTGCGCAAGGTGGCGGTATGACAACCCCAATAGTATATATTAAGGTATTATCGAATTGCAAAAAGGATTTGACGGGTTCTAGCCAGTCGATGATAGATCAATTAAGTTTTTATATTGCCCCTGGAAACTCCGTGATGGTAGGCCAAAAAATATATTTGTGTTGTAAAACATCGGCGCTAAGTACCGGCACGACCGGGGCCGGTGATTTAACTATTAGGCTCTACAAGAATTTTGCTGGTGGCGTTGGTGCCCCACAGGAGGCAAATTGGGCGCTGGTGAATCCTATTGGACAATCTGTTCCGTTAATAGCAACAGAATTAAGTGGGAATCTAGTAAATTTAAACTTATATGATGAACCATATGGATTTTCGGGAATGCTCGAGCATTTCCAAAAAAATATAGTTGTGGAGGGCAATACACTTTTGACTGATGTATCTTGTACAAATCTAGAAGTATCTGGTAATCTTATCATCGGCGCCTTACAAGTTCCTAATATAGTTGTTACTGGACATAGTCAACTGAATGATGTATCGGCTGCTAATATAGATATTTCGGAAAATTTATTGGTTGAAGGGCACACTCTATTGACCGATGTATCTTGTACAAATCTAGAAGTATCTGGTAATCTTATCATTGGTTCTTTAATAGTTCCTAATTTAGTTGTTACTGGATATAGTAAACTGAATGATGTTTCATCAAATAACATATATATAGCAAATGATAAGATACTTGATATTAGTAATGGGTGGATGCAAGTAAACGGCCGCGGGATTGATGCAAGCGGGATACCCGGCGGCGGCGCCGGGTGGGGCGAAGTGGGTGGTTCGAATCCTAACCCTCCTTACCAAGATCAGCGCGGATTGCGGATTCAGGCACAAGCAATTACATTTGATATGATTCAGGGTGGAGGACCAACACGGGGTGTATGTTTTAATCTGGCAGATTATAATGGTGATTCAGAATTTATAATACAAGGACCTAACTTTACCAGAGACTTTGTGCTGTACCCTGGCGGGCAACCGGGTTTCAATCAGGGCTGTATTGCTGATTATAGCGGTACGCTAGCCGTACATGGCAATCCTGGCGGCAGCGGTGTTTATGGCAATTACAATTTATATGTAGATGGTTCTTCTAATTTAGCTGGTAATGTTGTAGTTGGCGGCGATTTGACAATTGGTGGCGATTTGACATTTGGCGGAAATGTTAATTTGGATTTATCTGGTGATCTTACAGTAGGTGGTACATTTATTAATAATAATACACAATTTGTTGATTATGCGACGCTAACCTTCACGCCTCCTAATTTGAGTGAAAATTGGTATGATGTCGCTAGGATAGAAGCCGGGACTCCTTTCGGTCCTGCGATTTGGAGGAATGCTGGTGCGGCACTTTTTGAGATAAAATGTTATTCACCGGACACTTCAGCAAATTATACAAATATTCGTTGCTATGCTACAAATTTTATTGAGAAAGCTGTGTCATTGCAGGTAATAAATTGTGTAACTACAAATTCTACAGGTGCCAAAACAATTACTGGGGTACGTATTTGTACCCCCGGATCAGCTAGTCAACCAGATAGAGATGGATGTCTTCTTCAAATAGCAGTAAAGAATACGACCGACCCATTTAATATTCAAGTGCGCGTATATCAAAATAATACCTATCTGGGTTCGATTCCAACATTTGGTCGTCAATGGATTTTAGATTTAAGTGGAAATGTCAATAATGATCCTTCCGGGGGCGGCGGCGCCCCCTTTCCCGTGCCGTTTTTTGATGAATATTATGTAGCTGACTTAACCTTCAATCCTAATAATTCTGCTGGATATACACCCGGTACAAATAGTGGCGTATATGTAAGTGATCTAGATAACTTATTTACAGGGGCTACAAAGCACGGAGATTTGATTGATATGAGTAATAATGATATTTCTGGATGTAAAGATTTTTCAGTCGAAACAATAGAAATTAAGAAGATTGGGAACGTATTAATTGAACCGATGTTAACTATTGATACTAGTTCTAATTTGCCGGGTTTAATTTTTAATGCAACAACAAAAGATTCAGTGTTGGGAAATGGGACAGCTATAACTATGGCGCCATTAGGAGGAACAATAGGAAAGACGTATATAGAAACCGATTTGTCTGGGTTAACGATTTACTCGCTCGACCCTGGATTCATTAATTTATTTACAAATGGTGGTGGATCTTTGCCTGCGGGTGATGGTGGGGGAATAGTAAGGATTTCATCACATGGATTCAATGACCCGCGCTCCATATTACATATGGATAATAGACATACTAGTGTGTTCGCGGCGGGCTCCGAAGCTAAATCTGAGATAATTTTAGGACCTACTGATATAAGTTCTAGTGTGTATTATTGCTCTCTGCGTGGGGAAAACGGGGCGACAAATATTTTGGGTCAAACTAGTACCGGTTTACCTAACAATAATGGCGGAATCAACAATACGCGGGCATTGGGTGTGTATATCCAAGCAACTGGGGCTCCAGTTGGTTCGACCATAAGTCCCCCCAGTGCTCCCCATCAAGCATATATTTTATCATCACCGCCAAAAACAGGACAAAACATTCCTGCAACGTGGTTTACAACGGGCTATACCACTTTTGGGAATAGCTTTATCGGAAATTCGGCGGCTGGTTATCATATTGACCTAAGTGGCATTAGTAATTATTCATTATGCACAGATGAATTTCAGGTAATTCAACTTGGTGATAGAGCAAAACCTTACGTTAGGATTAATGCAGGTCATAATGCAACTGGCGCCAATAATGAGGGTACGCTATCGACTACCTTTTTATTTTCAGACCTGGTAGCTACCCCAACTCTTCAAGGAGTACAATCCATAATTGGCGTAGGAGGTACCGGCGCCGGGGGGATCGTCGGGCAGCCGCCATATGGATATGCAGATCTAGATATTGCCGCCGGCGTGTCCCAGCCCGACGCGGCGCTCGCGAACAACATTAACATCGGTGTGGCGAATACTAATAAGGTTGTAATTGGAAATCTGAATAATACGTCGTCGAATTATGGAAATCCCGAGATTCATCTAGGAGCTGCGTCCCGAATGGGATATATTGATTGTGGTTATGCTACAAGTCCGGCGTATACGGCTACTGGACCGGGAAATATTTGTGCTACCAATCATAATGGTTATATAGGTACATGGAGCGCGCTCGCCTCGTCTGGAACTGGTTTGCGAGCATATTCTATGGTTGCTACATTGAAGACCTATATGGCGCCAAACTTATCGCCTCTAGCAGGCATCGGTGATGCTGCACCTGCTATTAAATACTCATGCATTGAGGGACCGCAAGGGTTTGTGATGTTTAGAGGGCAGGTGCAATTGAGTGGTGGCTCTGTGGATATTGATATAGATACAGCGGTAGTGATTGGTGCAGGTGAATTATTCATTCCGCATGACAATCCATTAATTGCTGGGACTGCCAATCCACCGGGTACTTTCAACGCTATGTTTCAAAATCCCATGGTAATGGTCACAAATGCGGGAGTATGGGACAACGTTATCCCCCCCAACGCCGGCACTTTTATGACTTTATTAGAAGATCCATTATGGACACAGGTACATGGTTCATTATCGCAGGCGCCCACCACAGTACCAGATATTAGTAATACACATCTAAAGATTAGCGCGGGCGGCGGCCTGGCGCCTCCCGGAACGCCTAATCTGGTCGTGAACTATATTATATATGCGGAGAGACGAGATGAAGGTTATATTGATGATTCACAAGTCAGAGATTATGCCAATCCGAAGACTAATTCTCTGAAAACGTGGGGGTCAGCCACTGATTTAAGTGGGAATCCCTTCCCATAGTTTTATCTGCTCATTTATATATATATGGATTTCAAAACTGCACTAATTATTTTTTTAGTTTTGATAATTATAGGTTTGCTATTTCACATCCAAATGAAATATGCAGTCAACCGCTATCTCTTTTATAAAACAATTACTCTCCCCCCTAAGAAGCGTGCACGAAATTTATTGTTGGTCTCAAATTCTAAAGAAAAAGTATTTGGCAATGAGACTTATTTTAATCATTGCAAGGTGAATATATCAAAGTTTTTAAAGTCATTTAAGGTAAAACGTGTTCTTTTTATTCCTTATGCAGGTGCTAATATACCACCTTTAGGTGTCCCTGAAGATCCCAGTAAATATACGGATATTGTGAGAAAGGAGGTATTTAAGCCTTTGGGGATTGAAGTAGTATCGATTGATAATTATGTAAATTCATTCGATAAGCAAGCCGAGATTCTGCGCGCGGAGTGTATATTTATTGCAGGAGGCAATGCGTTTAAGTTGCTACATGAATTGGCGAGTCATGACATTATCGATGCGATAAGAATGGCCGTATTTTCTGGTGTTCCTTATATAGGATGTTCGTCGGGTGTTGTGGCGGCGAATCCGACATTGCATACATCACGTTCGATCCCAATAATGAATTTGCGTTCATTTAAAAGTTTGGATCTGATTCCGTTTTATATCAACGTGCATTATTATAATGGATTGGGTTCTAGATTAAACCAGTATCTTTTGCGAAATCCTAAGGAAAAGATCCTAGCTATTGAAGAAGGTGTGGTAGTACATATTGTTGGCGACAAAGGTGAGATAGTTGGATTTGGTGATGCGGAATTAATAGAGAGAAAAGCCGGTAAATTTTTGAGAGAGAAAATAGTTATTGGTTCGAACATATCTTCACTATTGGACATTACGCATTCTTAGATTTGCTTGTATGCTCTGTATCAGCATCTTTTTGTGCATTGTATGAAGCAAAATCTCCTCCACTAACGGGTCCTTGTCCTCCATTCACAAGTGAACCCCCGCGTCCTTCTATTCGGCTGCGCCGTTGTTTAAAATATCTTCCTTGTTGTGCAATTTTTGATGGTGCGCCATTTTGCATAGCATTTTTATTACTAGGTTCATTATATATTTTATCTAAAGGCGTCTTTAGCCCTATGTATTGATTATCGGGATCGTATCCGGGATAATCTCCTGCGTTGTAGGGCGGGTCTAAACGATTAGCATCAATAAGTGGCGAGGCTAATGGTGGACGCGGAGGCATTCCTGGTAAAGTACCGCTCATTGATGAGGTTGGTGAATGCATTGGACGCCATCCCAAATTATTTTGGGTATCGTATGTCTGTTGGAAGTAGAGAATAGGGCACCGAATACCGAGACGCCGCTGCCACTTGACGAATTCTATATATTCTTCTAAATTGTTGAATCGAACAGGATTAATTCCGGGAATACGGGCTTTTGTATTATTGAAAAGCAATAATTGGTTTCCTTTTTGCATTAGTAGATTTGGACAGCTATTACTTGTAAATCCTTCCTTCTTTCCCCCCCATACATCCTTGCTTTTAAAAAATAGGCAAAATAATAATCCAGCTAAAAATACCAATATGATAGTCATTTCACGCAACATCTATATAAAGTAGCTATAAAAGTTTTTCGATATCTATAATATAATGGTACATACAGATAATTCCAAATTGGTTGTGATTGATGTGGTAGATAAGGCATCAGCTGATCAATATAATGAAGAAATGAAAACCCAACCTAGTATGGTTTTATATACTGCGAAGTGGTGCGGTCACTGCCAAGTCTTAAAACCAGAATATGATACATTTATCGATGAAATGAAAAATGAAAAAAGGAAAGGGTTGATTGCTCATGTTGATTCTGAATCGCGAAAACACCTTGCATCTGGAGTACATAAAGACATTAAAGGGTTTCCCACGATAGTTGCTTTAAAATCCGGCGGTGCTTTAGATAAAGAGTACAATCAACCGCGTGAGGCGAAACATTTAAAGGGTTTTGCTTTAGAAATATTTGACACGCAAGGTGGTGGGCGTCGCCGTCGGCGCCGCCGCAAAAGTCGTCATAGAAAGAATAAAAGGCGTCATCGAGGGGGGAGGCGCAGAACGAAAAAAAGGCGGGGGCATAAAACGAAAAAAAGACGCCGGCATAAGAGACGAGCGCGGCGAACAAGAAAATTTAGAAAGCGATAAATATAATAGGAATATAATTTAATATGAAGTTTTCTGATATATTTTTAACATTTTTGATAATATTAATATTTATCGTGATGTATTTTGTTGGGGCCTATCTGATGGCTGCCAGACAGGTAAAACAGAATTGGCCCAAGCATCGTTGTAATCCGATGGTGATGCCATTTGCGGGTATATTAGGTCCTCCGGGTACAACGGCAGCCCAAAACCATTCTTCTTGTGTTCAAAGTCAACAAAAAAGTGCAATAGGCGGTTTGATGGCACCGGTTCACTATTCGTCATCTTTAGTGAATAGCATTGGATCTGATGTTACAGGTGGTTTGGATATGGTGCGCAAGGTTTTTGCATTTGTAAGAAATATGGTGGAGCAAGTCGTTAAGAAGATTATGGGTATTTTTATGAATATTATTACTGAAATATTAAAAATGATTATTAAGCTAAAAGATTTAGGATCTAAGATAATGGGTGTTATGGCGGTACTCTTATTTATGCTTGATGGGATGGTGAAGACGGGGACAGGGCTCTGGGCGGGACCCATAGGTGGCACCATACGTTTTCTTTGTTTCCACCCTAGCACACGCGTACGGCTGAAAAATTTCGATGTTCAAAGAATGAGTGAAATAAAGGTGGGTGATATTTTAGAAAATGGGAGCATAGTATTGGGTACAATGCAATTGAAAGGATGTAAGGACAATCCCTACTATAAAATTTATTCAAAAAAATTATATTGCGATATCTTCGTAACAGGTTCGCATATGATACAAGATAATAGGACAGGTAAGTTTATTCGTGTAGAGAATTTATTGGAGGCGGAGCGTACTGAAGAGTATACATCGGAGATGTGTTGTCTAATAACGGATGATCATCTTATTCCTGTGGGCGAGTATATGTTCTGGGATTGGGAAGACGGGAATTAATTCTATTGATTATTATCCATTTACTATATATGAGTAATAGTCAAACTTCTTTCAAGGATACAATTGCAAAATTATATTATAGAAAAATAGGATTTACGCAACAATATTTAGATAAATATGGCGGGTCTGTTGTAATAACGACTATTGTAGCTTTAGTATTAATAGCGGTACTGGCATATCACTATTTTCTGAATAATATGGCTTATTATAAAAAGGAATGGATAAATCATCGCTGCTCTCCAGTACTTATGCCTTTTGCAGGAGTTATTCATTCCTTCCCAAATGGGTCACTTTCAGAAGTATTAGATTTTACTTCTAAAAATTACAATGAATGTTTAAATAGTGATTTAAAACAGGTGGTTGGGTCATCAACCAATCCAGCATTGTATGCTCACCATCAAATGTCACAGAATGCAAGTATGACGCAAAAAACAATGAATCAAGGAAGAAAAATATTTAATACTATACGAACCGATGTTGGGGATATGACAGGGCGTATTTTTAATAGGATGTCAAATATGCTTGTTCCTGTGACACAAATATTGGTTAAAACTAAAGATATCTTTGGTAAAACAGCAGGTATTCTCTCAACCGGACTTATGCTATTGTTAGCAATTTATGATACCACCAAAGCCATGCTAGGTGCTTTTGTAGAGCTATTAATTATTGTTGTTGTTATTCTTGTGGCAATGATAGTTATCATGTGGATCTTTCCTTGGGATTGGCCGATAGCGCTAATTATGACTGCTATATTTATTTTTCTTGGGACAATGGCGGCGATTATAGCTTACTGGACAAATAAGATATATAAGTTGACCCTCGACAAAGTGCCATCAACAACGTGTTTTGCGGGAGATACTGAAATTTCTCTCCAAAATGGAAAGAAATTAATAAAGGAGATAAGTGTTGGTGATATTATGCAGGATGGAGGAAGAGTGACGGCAGTGATGAAACTAGCAAGTGATCATAAGAATCTATACTCTCATCATGATATTATTGTTTCAGGGTCCCATAAGATTTTGGTGAAGGGTCAATACATAGCTGTAGAAGATCACCCAGATAGTGTGCGTATTGCTAATATCGAGTCTCATCTATATTGTTTGAATACGACAACGGGGATAATAAATATTAATGGCGTTGTATTTTCTGATTGGGATGAAGTGAATGAACAAGATTGGCAACAAATATGTAAAAAAGCGGAAAAATATTTACCTTTGGTTCCAAAACGCGAGGATATGCATAAATATTTAAATGGGGGATTTATTGAAGATACGCCAATAGAGTTAATAGGGGGAGAGTCAGTTGCGATAAATAAAATTTGTGTAAATGATATATTAAAAAATGGGGAGCGAGTTTTAGGCATTGTGGAAATAGATAGTCGCGACATTTGTGGGCTCAAGAAATTAGGCGATGTTAGTAAGCGTATTAGAGGCGGACCTAACGTTCGCTTTGTTGATCAGAATTTAGGCAATGTAACATCTCTGGATACTAGAAAAATGTCTACGTTCTCTGCCGATAAACTATATCATCTGGTTACAGACACTAAATTCTTCACAATTCATAATATTAAATTTTATGATTATAATGCGGGAGTAGAATTCCTCCTTGAGGGACCATATATTTTATTTGCCCATGTTTAATTTTTTATCTGTGAAATATGTATAGAAATGAAAGTAGCTGGTATGAACATTAATCTTGCTTGCGTTCTTTGTGTGGTAATTGGTCTATTTATCGGCGGGCACCTGCTCTGCAGTTGCGCGAAGTGCGATAATGTAAAAGTGGGTATAAAAAAGAAGGAGGGTTTTGAAAATATGGGGGCGCCTATGAACTACCGAATGGGTGATGGCGTGTACGGCAGTTGGGAAACGCGTAAACAAAAACGTGGTCCTTCCATTCCTTGGAGGGCACAGCAACACAATACCTACAAGGGAACCGCGGTTCCTCTACCAGAGGGACAAATGTTTATGTGGGCTGATAATGAATTCAAACCCGAATGTTGCGGATCATCGGTGAGCTCAAGCACCGGATGTGCTTGCATCACCAAGTCGCAAATGGACTACGTTAACCAACGTGGCGGCAACCGCACCAAATGTGGCGGTGTCGACTATTTTTAAATTATCAAAAATATATTATTTTTTTATAATTTTTGATAATCCATTTGGATATTTCAATTGCATTGCATGGAACGGGTGTAGCTCACTCATGACAAGTGGAACTTTTGGGATTTTATCCTCGAGATTCTGTTTGCTAATAAGGTCACTGCGTTTAATCATTTTAAATGCCGAAGTGAGCACTCTTGCCTGTTCATAATCATAGAGTTCAGGATATACTTCATAATATTCCTTTTGACCTTTGGTTATTATGTTACCTGTTGTAATACTAAAACGGAGAGAGGTCAATGGCTGTGTATTTGAGTAAGGCGTTGAACCCAGTATTCCATTAGCGGTAATGAGTAAAATACCAATATATAATGGGTCACCGGTTTTCCATTCAATATTTGACATTACTTTAGAATTATCTCCGCGTCCACTTGGGTTTGGTAGCCGCCCTGACAAGATGGGCTTGAAATAGGGGATTTTTTCATTGATATTCATTATATTTTTATAGACTCAGATAATTCTTTTTGAAATTCAATTTTATTCACATATATTATATGTGTTGGTTTTGGTCACATAGTACTATTAAAGAACCGAAATGGAGAAAATGTGGTAAGTGTAAAATACCCTTTCGTTTGCATACAGGGGGTAATTCAAGATATTTTGACTGCCGATATCATAATATTGTGGGTAAATCTTGTGCTCATTGCGGACAAAATTCATTAAGACCTACATGTTACCATGTAGCACAAAAGACATGGAAAGAACGTTTAACGGGGAAATTGTGATTCGCATTTTTCACAATACGATATATTCATACTCCTATCAGGGTCTATATCTATCATATCGGTAACCCATTTATGATTACAATGTTCTTTAATAAATTCAGCTAGAAATTTAACTTCGGTTTTGCGAATTCCAAGTGTATATTCCATACCTTGAATATCATTTTCTAAGGATCTTTTGAGACTTATTAAATTTTGGATATGTTCTTCCTTCATTCAATAATAATTCTATTTAATATTATTTAAATTGATTTATGATATGCTATTTGATACTGCCAATATTCACTATGCTTCCTCTACTTGTATCCTTATGGAATTGGCTGTTGGCACTTTCAGTAGTTTGTATGCCTTTCTTGAATATGGCTGCTGTTTGGTGGGCGTGGCAAGCAGGTATTGGCTGGGCGGCGTGGTCAACGGCGCGCTTTTATAGTAATAATTGTGCTCCTGCAGGAGTTTCTGGATATGTTACCTCTCTCTTTACAATGGGAAGCCCCATTTGTATAAGTGCATGGTTTTCGCATGCAGCATTTGTTGTTGCTTATATCACAGCATTTGTTGTCGCTGTTATGGTAGTTTCTCTCTGGCTTTGGAATCGGGTGACAGGAGATCAAAATGTGAAGAAATTGCAGGAAGAGGTTGAGAGATTGCGTGTAAAGACGATGGCGAAATCGCCAGAAATGACGAAAAGTCCTGAATCGCAAATAGTGGGAGGGGAATCAGAAGAGATGAAAATCTAGGCTTTTATTTAAAAAGAAAATTTATAATAATGTATGTCCAACTTTCGACTATACACTATTTTTTTATTTTTCTATACATTTAGCCTTGCAAATATGTATATACGACTTGATGAAGGAAAGGTAATAAAAAGGGTAGAATACTTTTTTAAGGATAATAATATATACGATTGTTTTGAGAGACTGGATACTGAGAAAAATATTCTTGGATTGCGTTGTTTACATAATGATAATTTATATGATGTTGATATTCGCATTGAATTGCCGGCATACTACATATAGAGACCAAAAGGTATATCTCCATTTTCTTTACGTGTAACGAGTTTATCGACAATAGCATTTGTTACATTGAAGGGGTATTCTAGTTTGAGCGTTGTCATTTTGTTATTGAATAGATTATGTTCGGGTTTCATGAGTCGAAACAGGTTAAGTTTGCTGTAAATAATTTCTAAGCAACGTTTTAAGTTTCGCACACCTTTCTCTTGTGCTGTATATTTATCAATTATATAATGGAGGGTATCATCGGCTATAATAATTTTGCCGGATTCAAAATTGATGTTTTTTTCAATGACAGGCATAAGATATTGCTTTGCAATGATAGTTTTCTCTTTTTTCACATATCCCTTGGTTTCTATTCTATACATTCTATCTCGTAGAATAGAATTAACTTTTTTTTCATCATTATAACTGAAAATAAATAATGCCTTGCTAAGGTCAAAATCGATTCCTGAGAAATATTTATCATGAAATTGGCTATTTTGTGTTGTATCTGTTAAGTGGGTTAAAATACCAATAATTTCTTCGCCCTTTGGCGTATCGCTAATTTTATCTAACTCATCAAAATATATAACTGGATTCATGCATTTGCTTTTAATAATAATATCTACAATCTGCCCCCATACACTTCCTTCATAGGTATACGAATGTCCTTCTAAGAAACTGCTATCGGTAGCTCCACCTAATGCGAGAAATGCAAATGGTCTATTGAGTACCTTGCTGATACCTTCCTTGACAAGCGTTGTTTTTCCTGTTCCCATGGGTCCGTGAATAGCGATTGCGGTGCCCACTGCGTTGGGATTACTAATCCATTGTCCAATCATCTGCATAATTTGAATTTTGGCGTCATCTAATCCATACACAGCATCTTCTAATGCTTTATGTGCATTGTCCATAAATTTGGAACATTTTTCTGGTCCATCATTCATTGTAATTGGAAGTCCGTTGTATTTTCCGAAAGGGATTCTCATAAATGTATCAACCCATTGTTTAATTTTGTAATACTCGCCGGAGGCCCGATCCATTTGTGTTAAAATATTTATTTTGTTTAGTGCTGCAGCCTTATATTCTTGGGGTATATCGCTCTCTAAGAGAGACATACGATATGGTTTGGCGAGTTGTGAATGTTTCTTTATTTCCCGCATTTGTTGAATTATTAATCCTTGTTTTTTGACGGGTAGTTCGCGAAAATATTTTAGATCGCACATAGCATTTTTAGCATATAATAATTTTCTAAATTCTTTAGAATTTTCTCTTTTCTGCTTCGAATTAGCTTTTTTCTCTGCTTTTTCCTTTATTTTTGTTTGTTCGGCTACAAGACCCTCAAGTTTTTTTACCATGGCCGTTTGCCCCCCCTTCTTTCTTTCGGTCATAAGTTCTTTTAATTCGGTAAGTAGAGTATCCTCGCCTATTTCTTCGTCATTGTTATCTTTACTTTTAGGATTCGCCGCCTTCTTTTTTTTCTTCTTTTGTTTCTTTTGTTTTTTCTTCTTTTGTGGTTTTTCTTCAGACTCACTTTCGTTAAGCTCTTCTGGATCAAAATAATCATCATCATCATCGCCGTAATACTCTGCGTCAGGATTCTCTGCAACAGTAAAAATTACATTGACTTTCATATTTCCATTTTGTAGTTCTTCAAGTAATTCTTCGTCTATATACTCTTGGAGTTCGTCATCGTCAATGGTGTCCTCGTCGGTACTATCTTCCGATTCATCATCGACAGCGCTGCTTTTTTTTCTTTTTTTGTGATGTGGTTCTTCTTTAGATTTATCTAATTTATCTAGAGCATTAAGACGCCGATTTGTTGCACGCGAAGGAAATAATTTTCCCACAAAACGTTGCCATTCTCTAATATTAAATTCTTCTTCTTCTGATGCGCCTATTTCATCATCTGAGCAACCAGGTATATAGTCACTATCATCATCAGAAGATTCAGAATCGGAGCTAACAACTTTTTTTCTCTTGTGTCTTTTACGAAGATTATATCTCTTTTTAGGCGTATGAGGCGTGTCTTCCATATTATGTATTAATGCTATTTTTTTTATATTATTTATAAAATTGAAAACAATCTAAATAATATTATAGAAATATAAGAATGCATAGAACAAAACGGCATGACGATATTAATGCAGCAAAAATTATTGGTGTCCAATTTAGTCTCTTATCACCCGAAGAAATAAGGAAAACTTCCGTTGCAGAAATAACCACACGTGATACATATATTAATGACAGACCAGTTATAGGAGGTTTATTTGATCCACGAATGGGTGTATTAGACCCTGGTCTCATCTGTCCAACAGATGGTTTGAATTATATGCAAACACCGGGATACTTTGGGCATATTGAGTTAGCGCGCCCTGTATTCTTCATCCAATATTTGAATACAATCGTAAAAGTCTGTCGTTGTATTTGTATTAAATGTAGTAAACTATTAATTGATAAGAAGAAATATAGTCATGCACTAACGATGAAGGCTTCAAAGCGCTGGCAATATGTATTTAGCTTGGCTAGTAAAATTTCTCGTTGTGGGGAGGATAGTGAGGATGGTTGCGGAACGAAGCAACCAAAGAAGATACATAAGGAGGGCTTAGCAACTCTATTTGCCGAATGGGTTAATATTGAGGGTATAAAAGACGATGATGGTAATGTAAAGGATAAACTAACGATGAAGATGACCTGCGAACAGGTCTTGAAGTTATTTCGTCGTATATCTGATGAGGATGTTACTTTTATGGGTTTTAGTCCCTTATGGTCGCGTCCTGACTGGATGATCTGTCAAGTATTGCCGGTACCGCCGCCGGCGGTACGTCCTTCGGTAAAGCATGATGCGCAGCAGCGCAGTGAAGATGATATATCGCATATTATTGTGAATATTATTAAGGCAAATAAGACGTTACAGGAGAAGATACGTCAGGATGCCAATTCTAAGGTGATTGATGATTGGACGACTGTGTTGCAATATTATTGTGCGACAATGATCGACAACCATATACCGGGTTGTGCACCGGTTGCTCAAAGGACGGGTCGTGCTTTAAAATCAATGAAGGAGCGGTTGGTTGGAAAGGGTGGTCGAGTGCGTGGCAATCTTATGGGTAAGCGCGTAGATTTTTCGGCGCGTAGTGTTATTACACCCGATGCAAATATAGGGATTCGTGAACTCGGCGTCCCCTTAGCCATTGCAAAAAATATTACTTATCCTGTGGTTGTGAATGCGCGGAATAAGAAATATCTGACGAGACTAGTATTAAATGGTCCGGAAGTGCATCCGGGCGCTAAGATTTTGGAAAGAAAATCTGGTGAGAGTATTTCTCTGCGTTATGTAGATCGCGCATCTCTTGATATCATGGAAGGTGACATTGTTCATCGCCACTTGCTAGATGGGGATCCGGTGTTGTTTAATAGGCAGCCTTCTTTGCATAAAATGAGTATGATGTGTCATATTGCACGAATTTTGAAGCAAGGAGGCACATTTCGTTTGAATGTAGGAGTCACAAAGCCTTATAATGCTGATTTTGATGGTGATGAAATGAACATGCACGCTGCCCAAAATGACGAAGCTAAGGCGGAGTTATTAAATTTGGCAAGTGTTCCTCGTCAAATTATTAGTCCTGCAAATAACCAATCTATTATAGGTATTTTTCAGGATTCATTGCTTGGGGTGTATCGTTTCACGCGTAAAGGGATGACATTTTCGCCGCGGACGGCGATGAATTTGCTTATGCGTTTTGACAACATCAAGGCTGATATATTTGATGGTGGGAAACAAGAAATTACTAATTTTAATATCTTATCTCAAATTCTGCCTCCCATGTCGGCCAAATTTCCCAACAAGACGTATGAGGACACTGATGATCGTAAGACAACAAATAATATAATAGAGATTCGTAATGGAAAGTATATACGCGGACAGATAGACAAAGGTGTGCTTGGTGCTACATCTAAGGGTCTAATTCAGAGTATATTTAATGATTTTGGTTTTAATTCCTCAGCTGATTTTATTGATAATTTGCAGAGCATTATCAATTATTATATGATGATTAGTTCCTATAGTGTTGGAATCAGTGATTTGATTGCTGATAGTAAGACCAATGAGCAGATTGCGACAGCCATTACGGCGAAGAAACAGGATGTGAAAAATTTGCTTGATCAAATTCAGCTGGGTGTATTTGAAAATAATACGGGGAAGACGAATGAGGAGGAATTTGAGACGAAAGTCAATGCGATTTTAAATAAGGCGCAAGAGGAAGCCGGCAAGATAGGTCGCAAGAGTTTATCAAAGGATAATCGTTTTATTACTATGGTGAATGCGGGGTCCAAAGGTAATAATATTAATATTGCGCAAATGATTTCTTGTTTGGGGCAACAAAATGTGGATGGCAAACGTATTCCATATGGTTTTAGTAATCGTACACTGCCACATTTTTCGAAGTATGACGATTCACCTGAATCGCGAGGATTTGTTGAAAGTTCCTTTATTGAGGGATTGAATCCTTTTGAGTTATATTTCCATGCTATGGGTGGGCGTGTTGGTTTGATTGATACTGCTGTTAAGACATCACAAACGGGGTATATTCAGCGACGTTTGATCAAGGGTTTGGAAGATTTGAATATTAAGTATGATATGACAGTGCGCAATAACCAAAATAAGATAATACAATTTGAGTATGGCGATGATGGCATTGAAACGACAAAGGTGGAAAGTCAAGCGTTGCCTCTAAGTAAGATGACATTAGACGAGATATATGGACATTATCAATTACCTTTTGATTTACGTAGCAGTATGTTTAAGTCTAATTTTACCCGCGAGGCTATTTCGCGTATGAGAAAACAAAAAGTTCGTTTAATTGCGCGAACGAAGGCAGTGATTGCAGAGATGATCAAAGGTCGGGAGCTGTTAGTGAAGCATGTATTTAAGAATAGCAATGATACACGCATTCACATTCCTGTAAATTTCAAGCGTATTATCAATAATATTCAATTTCAGTTTAATTTGCAAAATAATTCATTGGTAGATGTAACTCCCATGGAGTTATACGATATGTTGGACCGAACATTTGTATCATTAGGTTTGCGTTATGTGCGTCCCACAGATCTCTTTAGGTTGGCATATCAGTATCAACTTTCGCCGAAAGAATTATTGATTGTTCGACATTTTAATAGAAATGCGTTGACGTTTCTGATGGAAACAATTGTTTTACATTATAAGAAGTCGATTGTGGCTCCGGGCGAGATGGCGGGTATCATTGCAGCCCAAAGTATTGGAGAGCCGACGACGCAAATGACGCTGAATACCTTCCATTTTGCTGGTGTGGCTTCTAAGTCGAATGTGACGCGGGGTGTTCCGCGGATTGAGGAGATTTTATCATTATCGGCACATCCGAAAAAGCCTTCTACTACAATCTTCCTTAAAGAGGATGAACAAGAGGATAGATTGAAGGCTCAGGAGCAAATGTATTTGCTCGAGCTAACAAGTTTGCAAGATGTCACTAGTAGTGTTTCAATTTGCTTTGATCCTGATGATTTGAATACACTGATTGAGGTGGATAATGTTCTAATGACTGAATACAAGGAGTTTCAGTCTTTGATGGAAGAGTGTGGTCTCGAGAAAGAGGCTTCTAAGAAGGGTGTTCGTTCAAAGTGGATTATTCGTTTTGAATTTGATCGGGAGGCGATGCTTGACAAGAATATATCGATGAGCGATATTCACTATGCCCTGAAGCATAGTTACAAGGCCCAGCTCCAATGTATCTATACGGATACAAACGCGGATAGTCTAGTTATGCGTATTCGCTTAACGCAACCTTTGACGAAGGCTAAAAAGAAGACATTGGATCAGTCAGATGAGATTTATTGTCTAAAAACATTGCAAGAAAATCTCTTGAAGAATGTTATTTTGCGAGGTGTAAAGAAGATTCCCAAAGTGACTATTCGAAAGATTCCAAATTATTTGACGCTGCATGATGGCAATTATGAGCCGCGTGAGATTTGGGTTTTGGATACCATTGGAACAAATTTGGAGGATATATTAATGTTGGAGGATATAGATATTAATCGTACTTATAGCAATGATATTCAGGAGACATATCGTGTGTTGGGGATTGAGGCGGCACGTGCTACCATTTATAATGAGTTATCGGAGGTGTTAGAGTTTGATGGAACGTATATCAATTATCATCATATCAATTTGCTTTGCGATCGTATTTCAGCGACAAAAAAGATGGTATCTATCTTTCGTCATGGAATTAATAATGATGATATAGGTCCTTTGGCGAAGGCATCTTTTGAGGAGACGCCTGAGATGTTCTTGCGCGCAGCCCGCCATGCTGAATTAGATAATATGCGTGGTATTTCGGCAAATGTGATGACAGGTCAGGAAGGTTATTTTGGCACAAATAGTTTTCAAGTTATATTAGACATTGCGAAGGCGCGTTCCTTAGAGCATAAGGTGGCTGCTAAGAAGTTGACTATTGGTGATTTTATGGGAATGGAGGATCCCAATAACATTTGTTCAACGGCAAATATGTCCATTGCGAACTCGACAGAATTTCTCGAGGTGGAGGACTTAGGGGCCGATGATGACTATGATGCGGGTTTTTAATATATTTGAATTAGTTAAAGGTATTTTATTTACAAAGTTAATCAATGTTTGTCAAGTATGTATTTTTTACATTACATACTTTACTTATTATGGTATGCCTAGCAGATGTTTATAAACATCAAGTGTTCATCACCCTATTACAATATATAGCAATACTATCATGGCACTTCAATAACAATAATTGTGTTATCACGCAGCTAGAAGATTATTATTTCAATGATACCCTTCTCAATGTATATAATAGAGTTCGCGGATTTGCGCCTGTTCATTCTTCTCTTTATTGCGTGCCGACTTATCAACGCTATACAATTTATGTTCTCTTTACCATCCGATGTTGTGAGATCACATATTCAATTATGTGGAAAATATAGTAAAAAAAAATAATAAATAATAATATGCGGGGAATACTTTACTTTATAGAAAATATATTGGAAAGAAATGCTTCTGATATGATTTATTTTATTATTTTTAATCTATTTGAACAGAATGATAATGTGTTATTCTATAATTCTATTTATAATAATTTATTTATAAATATAGAAAAAAAAACAAAATTAATACAGCTTTTTTTTAAGGCGGCGCGATGTAGGGGGTTAATTCGTAAGTTAGTGCGCCATTGGCGGTGGCGCACTACTTCATTGATTGATATTAAACGTGATATGTATGGTAATGAGTTATCAACCTTTCCGTTGAGGCAAAAAATAGTATTGGTTGAGAATATGAAGAAATATCCATTTAGACTGACTGACCTAGCGACTTTTTGGCATAAATCTTTGTTACATAGTCAGCATTTTTTCTGTCACCCACGAAATCTCACTAATCCATATACAGGACGTGAGTTTTGCCTCCATAATCTCTATAACATTTATTTTGCTCTCCAAGCGAGTACGTTTCATATACGCCCTCTTTTATCGGAGCTATTCATTGTTAATTTTAATTTGGTTCAGTTTCGTATTATGAATTATCCTAAATTGCAGGATTTGGCGATTAAAGATTATGAGACAAAGGTGTTGGAAGAAGAGAGGTTTGATGATATTATGCAGATGCTTTCAACATATGGTGGTTTGCACATCCTTGCCATAGCTGGTAATATAGCCAGTGAGAAAAGACAACTGGTTATAAAAAAATTTGGTGAATTTTTGATTTCTTATTATTATTCTGAATATTCTCAAAATTCTCTTGTTAAAAATTCGCATAAAAATAAGTTAACATTATTACCTAGTTTTATATTGAATAACACTTTTGATTGGGATTCTATTGAAGAGTGAATAGCATATATTTACTTAAGCATAATAGTATTTGAATATGGAATTGTGTCTATAGGTTGAGCTGAATAGAAAGTTTGTGGATGTTTTATATATTTATTTTTTTCTATAGGGATAAGATTCTTAAAGAAATTTTCTTCATCTGAGAGAATGATGGATTCAAGTAATAGAATTTCATTATCTTTTAAATTATACCCAATATCTTGAAAGGCGATAAATTTCTTTGGTTCAAAGACGAAGGAGCGAATATTTCCGTAACGTATTAATTCATCGGCCATGCGCCCATAATAGATATCTTCGTTGTCATTTCCACTTAATAGATTTTTTGCGGGTATTAATATTTTACAATTGCCCCCTTCTTCAGACAGGCACGCGGTATTTGTTGCACATGTTTTTTTATTCATATTTAAGCATAGGCTAATTTTAGAAATGGAGAGAACATCTCTGCCCAATCTTCCATAATCTACAAAATCTAGGTAAGGATCCATCAGAGTTTTAAGATGTTCAATGATGGCTGCTAATTTATGCCAATATGTAATATCGTCTTTGTAAATAATTGCTTCGATATTACTGCGTGCGTGACGACCGATATATTGATTAAGAAGAATTCGCACCATATTTCTAAAAGAATTGTAAAAATTCGTTTCCAACCGAATCCGCTGTACCATATTTATTCTCTCTGGGTCTTCCTCCGCATTTTCCCATATTCGTTTATTGGCATCTAAGATATCTACATTTAAAATATATGGAAGAAGTTTATCTCCATGTGTATCTTCTAGTGTATGAGGGCGTGTTGGGACAAATTGGTCGGTTGTAGTGAGGATGCCGATAATTTTTCCGTCATCAATAACTTTGAAGTATGGTTTACATTGTATCTTATTTGCCATATGGTATATATTTTGGAGCATTGTTTTGGTTGTCTCATAATCATTCCACCATGAGGTATCTATATGGGATAGTTGATATGGGTATTGTGTATTTATGGGAGATGGAGCTGTGGGAACGTACACGTGTTTCTCTCCATCATGAATTATCAATCCAATTGTTTTGGTATATAAATTAATAATTTGTTTTGTTATTTTGTATTTTGTCTTTCTAAGTTTTTTTCTAATGAATGCCGCCGATGGAGCCGTTTTCAGGAGGTATTTTGTGCGTTTTAGTCGGCCCACATCTGCCGTTTTCGTTACGAAATCAACACTTGGTTGTGGCGCGCACATTTTTTTGATAAGATTCCCTATTTTTCGAATAATGGGTTGTAATGACCATGCGAAGCGTTCGCCCATGGATCCTTGTAAACTGAATTTTGTTTCAATAGTTAATTCTGTTTTGGATTTTTTTGTGCGTCGAAAGACGGGTTCATAGAAGTTATTCCTATACACTATAAGTGCTGTTAATTTCTTCCCGTCGAATAGGGTGTTAGAATAGTGGTTGCTGGGACAAATAATACCAATATTTTGAGTAATATCATTATCAGGAATATTTAAAATAATAAGATTGAGTCCGTGAGGAAACAACTTTTCGTTGGGCATACAAATAATATCCCATAAATATTCATAATCAATAAGTATCTTGTCGTCATTCATAAATTTTGTGAAATTTTCGAATGCGCCGACTATTTCACGTAGATAAGCTCTACTAAGTTTTTTTATTATAAATTTTTTATAAATCTGCGTATCTTTATACTTCGATGCAATAGGACCTTTGAATTTATTTACCTTGTCATTTTTAAATAATTGCACTAATGTTCCATGTTGATATGTAATGAAGCTATCAAGTGTAATAGAATCCACAATAATGTCCTTCATTTCTTTAATGGTAGGAATTTCTTCACTGCCATATATACGTGCGATGGCTGCTATAAAGGATTGCGTTTCACTATATTGTACACCCTGCCGCAGAATGCAAATATCTCCATCTGCTTTACACATACCATCATTATCAGTTATATTTAAAAAATTATAAACATTATGAGGCAAGAATCCCCAATTCCCTGCATCGATAGGGAATTTATTACCCTCTTTGATAATATCTGTTACTTTTTTACTCTTGGGAATTGACTTAGGTATTTCTGAACCAGCTGCCGTCGGGCTCCATATCTCAGCTCCGCATTTCCCTCGCGCCGCGCGTTGTTTTGCACTGGTGGCGACATTAAAACAACATGGGATACATAGATCTTTATTTGGATGTTTATTGACAAAAAATCCGGGATATTCTGTTACTTTATATTGTCCTTTAATAATTTGCGGTGCATTTTTGAAGCTGTATATATATTTTCCATTTGGTATTTTCCGCGACTTGAAGGGTATAATATTTTCATATGGATCGTTACTAGCTCCACATAATTTGGTATTCTCTTGTTTTGCTGTTTCAAGTTCTTGTTCTGAGAGAGGTTTATTGGTTTTAAGACACCAATATTCGGGGCATATATACCAATGCTTCTTTTGCTCACTAGATCCATACTTGATAGCTCTTTTGATTGAATTTGGACTAGTTTTAATGATATCTTGGAATTGTGCTTCTGTTAATATAACTGGTTGTCTGCGTAAGTTGACGGGGCATGCGCGAGAATATTGATGAAATCTTCCTTTTTTTTTCTTAAGATAAAGGATTGGATCTTTACTTTCAAGTTTTCTTTGAAAAAAGTTTGGATTTGTAAGTCCTAATCCGTCTATATGTTTTTCTTCCAATGATTCTTCACTACTTTCTGAATCAGGATTCGAGAGTGGGGGTGGCGCAGAAGGGGCGACATTACCATCGTCGCCCTCATCATCGTCATCATCGTCTTCATCGTCCTCATCTTCCTCGTCATCACTATATTCAGCATCATCGTCCTCGTCGTCGCCGCCAAACATAGATAGCATGTCCGCGTCGACTTCATCGTCAAAAACAATCTCTCCGGCAACGAAAGTGAGAGAACCATCTTGTTCATTTATATCCTGTTCGGCGACAGCCTTAACATCACTGAAAATATGCTGCACATCCCCTGTTTTTTTCGTACATATCCTTTTGATTATTTTACTTAGAGCTTTTTGTGGGGCGCCCTTAATAAGTTTTTTATATTGAGATAGTCTTATGAGTGTATTAATATAGATAGGTATTGTTTGGAGGTAGTGTATATTATCTATTTCTGTAACTGAGATAGTGACGCTCTCATCTTCAAATATAAAATAGCAAGGAAATCCTGGATTATTAAGAATTTTAATTTTTTTATTTTCGAAGCGTCCGCGTTCTACCTTTTTTTCATCCATCCATGTTAGATATTTTAGTTGAGCTGCGTCGTCGTCCAACTTATAATTTATTTTTATTTTACGAATAATAGCAGCTGCTGGTGTATTTTTTTTGATGAGTGTTGTGATAAAGGCGTCAATGCTATTCATTTCATTAAAATATGCTACTCTTTTGAATTGAAGTTCGATAGCAGTTTTATCTGAAACGATATTGAAAACGCTTACTATACAATCTTTGAAGGAGGAAAGAATTTTGGTTAGTGCCTTTTTTCCGGCGGCTATGGAATACCGGTAAGTCATATCTATAATTTCAATATTCGATTCTTGTAAGTTAGTAAATTTTATATATACATATCCGCTTTGTGCCATATATTTTTGTATTTCTTCTAATATTGGATTTATGTTTTGTCTAATGAGGGTTTCGATTTCGCTATTGTCTTGTATTTTTGTAACTTCTAATTTAACACGTAGGTCCCCATTATCAAAGAATTCAAGAAATATGTAATTATCTGTATGTGTTTTAATGGCCATGGAGACGCTTTTTTTGATACCTATGAGTTTTTTGAATTTCATAATTTCTGATTTTTGGAGTAAAGGTATTTTTTGTCCGGTTGGTGAGTGAGTGGGTGCATAGAGTCGATATATATTATCTCTCCGTTTTCCCCTATTAATCTTAATAAATGGTATTTGAGGGGTAGCATGAATCAGTTTAAAAATTATGTCTAGCGGAAGGTTAATAGAACTCAATGGGTGTATAATAAAGTTTATAAATTTTATTCCCTGTGACATAGGTAGAATAGATAGGCGGGGGTCATAAAAGGTAGAATAGAAGAAATCAATATCAGTGTTGTATTTTTGAAAGTTAGAATCAAGGAGCTGCTTATTTGTTTCTAGTAACTCTTGGGTTTTATCTTTAAGAAGAGTGAGATTTGTTATATCCTTATTGCTAAGTAATGGAAAATACAATTGTGTTACGATCTCTTCAGAAATGCCCTTCTTCTTTGTAAATTGCAACACTTCTTTTGCTGTACACATATAAATATTGAAACCGATAGGCGTGGGATATTGCAAGAGTATTTTTGAATTCTCTGTGGATGTGATTTCTTTAGCATGATCAATAAGGATTTGATCGATAAATAGTTTATTAAATGGGTCTGTTGTAAATGGATATTTTTTTTGGATAACAAATTTTTGCCCAATGACATATTTAAGTTCTTCTATTTTTTCAGTATATGGGATAATATCTGCTTGTGTAAATTCTTGGTCTTCGAGTCCTCGGAAGGAGTCTATATTAAAGGAAACGAAATTCTGAAGATATTGTAGAAGTCGTGATTTAGTAAGTATTAACTCTCCGTCTTGTGTTAGTTGTGAAAAGATAACATCGGGATTTAATTTTATTTTTTGAATAGCAAATAAGTATATTTCGGGGAATGCAATCTTTAGACCGGCTTTTTCTATAATTTTTCGTTTTATTGTGTCGATGGTATCATCAATATGGATTGGATAGTCTATGATGCTAATAGGGGTACTATGTTCTTGTATGGCGTGTACTTCAATTTCGGTGAAGTGTAAAAATGTAGTAAGAATTTTCTTTTCCTTGTGATTGACGGCTGTTTGAAGTCCTTCTAATGTTATATCTGTATCTTGTTTCCAGTCAGTATTAAGGAATATATAGATATGTGTAAAATCGTGGACTCCCGTTTTATGCCAAATTTTAAGAAATGGAAACATATATAAATATTTCTGAGATATTATTTATATAGAAGATGATGAATATTATTGCAGCTTGTTGTCGTAATCGGGGGATTGGTTTTGGGGGTGCATTACCTTGGAGATTTAAAACAGATTTACAATATTTTAAGAATTTAACTATAGGCGATGGTAACAATGCTGTTGTAGTCGGCAATAGTACGTATAAACAACTTCCCACCCTGCCTAAAAGAGATACGTTGGTTCTAACAAATAATATGGATACGAAAACGTACATTGATAATGTATATTATTTCAACAGCATACCTTCGTTGCATAAATTTTGCGAAAAAAAACGATATGGGGATGTATGGATTGCTGGCGGAGAAAATATATATAAGCAATTTTTAGCAGATTCTAAGGTGAAGTCCATTTACTTAACAAATATAGATATTGATGTTCCCTGTGATACGTATTTTCCTGATATACCGCCTTCGTTTTCTCTCGCTTCGCAATCACAGCATAAGGAGAGAGATATAGATTTACTTTTCCAAATGTATCGACGGGTACCTATCTGTTCTCCAAAATATCATAATTTAAAAGGTACTCTCATTTCCCACCCACTGCTCATTTAATGGCGCTATGTCTACCACTATATGCCAACGGGCGTTAACAGCAAGATTTAGAAATCAAATTATTTTTCTCTTGCTTTAGCATAATATGAATAGTGATAATCTCTTAGAAAACGATGGCAATATCTACTCCATTCCAATGTGGGATGAATTGCGGCGTGTTTATGATGCTAAATGGGAAGAAGAAAAGGACAAATTTCACGACCAACTGAAGGAAAATTTCCGGGCGCTGGTGGGGCAATATAAATCTGGTAAACAGGAGATTTATGAGTTATCGGAGACAACTTATGCTAAGCATTATGAAAAGGCTTTTCGTGAATTATTTTCTGATACGGGATATCAGGCGACGGTAGGTGAGGTGGAGAGATTGGGTACGGGAAATAAAAAAAGTAAGAAACTTTATGTTACCCTTCCAGTTTGTTACAACTGACTAGCTTATAATAGGGGGGTGCATTTATTTAATGATACCAAAAATGAATGCTTAAGGTGTATGATTTTATGATTAATTAATATCAAAGTATGGATTATCTGTAATATCCATTCCGCAATAGTGTTTATTTTTTTTTTTATAATCTTCAGGTTGATAAATGCCCATTTTGACTGCCTCTTGTAGTAGAAATTTAAAGTTTCTCCAGAATTCTTCTTTATGTCCGATAGACTTGGTCATTGTGTGTGCGATTTCATGAATTGCGACAAATGTAAGTGTATTTTCATCAATTAATTTATTACCTTTTTTGGTTGTTGTGACACAAAAAGCTAATTTCTCGCCTTTATTTTCTGAATATGCGGTATATGAGCTAGTTGGTAATATTTCACTTACTTTTTGTGGATTAAAATTTTTGACTAGACGAAGGACATTCTCTCTCTCTGGGTATAGTTTTTTCATTTGTGCGACGAGCTTCTTGAGTTTCGTGGTAACCCGTGCCAATAGGTCTGCGGCTAATTGTAATTTATCTCTCTCTCGGACACAATATTTATTTCCATCTACATCAGAGATAATACATTTTAGATGAAACATTTCGGCTTCAGAATATATTTTGAGAGCTACTCCGGCTATAAAAATGATTAATAAATACGAAAACCAATCTAGTCTTTCCATATATAGTAGGACTATAAAATCATAATTTATAATTTAAAATTATGATTATTGTTTCTTAATTTACCGAGGTCCGCAGCCAATCTCGAGTGGTCGGCGGGAGAGATCTGGAGAGATGGTAGTATTATTCCATGGTCCGACGGACATTTGTGGGTTAGCTGGTTCTGAGCGGACTTGGAGGTTGGCATTACGGAGACTTTGTCCTACTGTGTTAATTCCGATGTGGTGTCCGGCTTGAAGGAGGTTAACATTCTGGAGGGCGCCCTCGCCTTGTGGGTTCAATCTACCCCATTCAGAGTTACTATCTTTTGGTAGCAATTCTCTTGGGTTAACAACAGGCTGGCGTGCACAGCTTGGGGGCAGGCCATAGGTGTTCGTTTTGGATCCTTTGGCGCCTGAGAAAACTTCATTCTGTCCTAAAGGACGTGATGGTTGTGGGTTGCCTCCTTGGTTCACGCAGCAGGATGCGGGTCCTGTAGACGATACGTCGGGTTTTCTCCTCTCATATGGGAGATATGTAGCTTGGCTTGCAGTCATTGCATCAAGACTGCCTCCTTTTGATCCGGAGTAATTGGTCAAAGCGTATAATATTGCCAATGCCGCTAATCCTAGAATTACATGAGATGTCGTTATTTTTTTTATCATTCGGTTGAGAGACATTATAAAATTAAATGATAAAATATTTTTTTCATTAATATTGCTAAAAGAAATGTCTTTACTCTAATATCTCTTCAAAATCATCTAAATCATCGTCTGAATCTTCTATTTCTGAGGATAAGAATGTATTTTTAATTTTTTTGGCTTCTAAAAATGCTTGAACATACTGCTTCCGCGCAACCCGAGCCTTTTGCAGTGCATGTGAATAAAGTTCTCGATATACTTCTATAGGTTTTTTAAGATGAATAGGATCTTCATCTGGTGGAAGTTCCAGTTTTATTTCACACAATGCGGCCTTTTTTTCTAAAGCCCCCACTTTTTTATTAGTTGGTGGCGGAGATGGTGTAACTGCTATAGTTTCTTCATCTTCTGAATCGGTTGCCACCTCCCCTTCTTTTTCTATAATAGTTAACTCAATATTAGGCGAAAGTGGTGTGTCGCCGCCCGAGCCGCCTTCGCCGGCTTGCTCTTTCATTTCTTTCTCGGCATTATTGTCTGGTGCCTCGTGCTTCTCGACATAATCTTCATTGGCGACTTCTTTTTCTACGTTTGTGAATGTGTCTGCTTCTGCCTCCTCGCGATCATTCTCGGGCAGCTCAGCTGCCGGGACTTCCTTTTCTAAATTTAATTCCATAGAACCCAAACTAGTTTGAGCGGGGGCGGGAACAATATGTTCTTCTTTTTTTAACAGGGGTCCAGATTTACTTATATTATTTTGGGTAATGAGTGGTATGAGGGGTTGTTCAGTAAGAAAGGTTGACCTTGCAGTTTGGATCAAACATTTTTCAAAAAGTGGTTTATCTTCTAGTACCATTATCTGTCGCAAACACAGATCGAGATGAAAGCTAGAGGAGGTGAATTTAATGCCTAAACCTTCTACAATAGAAATAATTTTATTTCCTTTGGATACATCGTTTAATGATAGTATATTTTCATTTTCATCATAAATCTGAAGAGATTTTAGATTTTTAATATGTTTGGGTTGTCGCACATAAGCTCTTGTAACATATTGTTTCTTATAAGTACGTAGAACAGGATTGAAAAAATATTCGATATTTTCCATTTCCATTTCATTATGAAACCAAAGATTTCGTTTTTCATAAATAAGATGTTGTATTCTTTTTTCAAATTCTTGGAGGAAATTTAAGAATGTATCGTTGTTAGAAGCGATAATAAGATCACAATATGTTTTTTTACCAGTGCGCACTATCCCATTCTTGGTTAAGCATTTAGGAGTTTGAAATAAACAGGGGTGTTCTTCATTTAATAATAATTTTGAAAAAAAGGCACCGCCTTGAATCCCGTGTGGATTTGCTAAAGATAATTGTTCAAAAGGATAGTCCTGATTAGCTTCATGCACTTTAGTCATTTGGGTATAAAGCTATCAAAGAAAAATATGTCGATATTACCACGCAAAATAGAAGACAAAAAAATATCAGTGTTGAATAAATGGATACACTAAAAGAAACGATTATACAGCAATGTCTTACACTACTTAAACGAGAAGATGTAAAGCAGGAAATTAAATCGCTCATGCGCCCTGTGATTGATATGTTATTACATGAAATCACTCCCTATATCTATCTTTCTATTACCTTTGTATTCATAAGTTTTCTGTTAATTTTAGGAATTTTTATTCTGCTTCTTCGTAATAAATTTACTTCTAAAATTGCTAATTGAGCTTTATGTCATTCTATGTCGAATTGCGAGCGAACAAATGGATGTAAATATCATTAATGCCGAAAGGTGCGTAATACCCGGTACTGGCATTAAATTTTAGGAAGATGTGGATTTTGAATAAAATCTAAACACTTGGAAATAGTTTAATTTTACGTGCTTGTTCTATATAAAATATTTGTTATATGTATAATGACTACCCATCACCACAAATCTCGTTGTGCCGGTAAAGGCCGCAAATGCCGTTCCTCGGCTTCCCTCAAAAAGCATTGCAAGAAAACTCGCCGTGGCAAGCGCAAGAGCTATTGCCGGACGCGCCACAACCGCAAGCACCGCATGAGCCTCCGTCATCGTGGAGGACGCCGTAACAACCGCCGTAGCAACCGCAACAACAACCGCCATAACAACAACAACCGCCATAACAACAACAACCGCCACAACAACCGCCGGCGGCGCCGTCGTGGTGGATTCGTAGCAGAATTGCGCCGTGCCCTCGTTCCATACGCGCTTTACCGCGCGCAGAAACACATGCAGCACAAGCGTCACAAGCGCCACCACCGCAAGGGTGGGCGCCGGAGCAACCGCCGCAGCAACCGCCGCAGCAACAACAACCGCCGTAACAACCGCCGCAGCAACCGCCGTAACAACAACAACCGGAACAACAACCGGAACAACAACCGCCACTAAGCGCAAATAATTATGATAGAATTGTAAAAATAATTTTTAATTATATCATATATGAATTTTAAAGAAGATATTAAAAGTTGGGTCCAGACGGATAACCAAATCAAATTACATTTAGAGAAAATACGAGCCCTACGACAAACGCGAACAATAATTGCCGGCAACTTACTATCTTATGCGGAAGACAAAGGTTTAGGAACTGCAACCATTCAAATATCTGACGGCAAACTGCGTTTCCATGAAACCAAACAATCAGCCCCATTAACACTAAAATTGATAACTCGTTGTCTACAAGAATGTATAGGAAATGAAGAACAAGTAGCGTTAATAATGACATATATTAAAGAACAACGCCCGATCAAATGTTTTCAGGAGATCAAAAGAATGTATCATAAATCAAATTAAAAATACCTCAATAAGAGACTCTAGATGTGGACCAATAATATCCGAAAGAAGACTAGAGTTTATAAACCTGATTTCTATGACTGGCTTAAGATGCCTATGTGTGATACACAAGGTCCTTTAACACAAACCCACGAAGACTATGTAAACTATTTTTTACAAACAATTGAAGAAATACTTACACGAAGCGCTTATAAAATTAATGATTTAAATAAGTTTAGAGAGGATATAGCAAGATACATATATACCCACTCAGATAATTACTAATGGATATTAGTCATTTTTCAGTACGTGATATTGATTCGGAGACAGAAGAGGCGGATGAGCGTGAAAGATTCATCGAAAACTTAAAGACGCAGTTTACTTTTAAACATTTCTGGGATTATCATCCTACACAAAAAATATTAAAAAGTGAACATTTGCAAGAATTCATGAATGGTGCGGGAAGAGACATAAATGCTTTTAATTCTATTGAACGGGAATTTTGTAAGAGACATCAGGCGAGTATTTTTGCATTTAGAGATAATACTAATGGTAGTTTATTTGAGTCTTGTATTTACAATCATATTCATAAAGACTATGATATTGATATATTTTATAAGAATCCGGAATGGGCAAAATCATGTGTGGCATATTATTTAGAAAATAAGCCAAAAGTGAAAAAGAAAATATTTAATGCGCCTGCGCGTGCTTTTAAAAAGTTTGATTGGAAGGCGCAAACTAGCAAATAATAAATTGGTTAGTTTTTCTTTGCAAGTACAAAATAGGCGATAATTACTAGACAGAGAACTGATGCAACATTAAGTACTATGATTGGAATCAAACTATTCAGAATTGCATAAATAGTCATACCTGTTGCGCCTAATAGTTGCAATATTATCATATAAATATTGAGTTTACCTGTTTGCCCGTGCCAGAGTGTGTATATTTGTGGGAAGTAACAAATTATAAAAAAAAATCCTGCTATGTAACCTACCCAATCGTATTGCATAATGCATGTTATCTCTTATTTTATCTAAATGAGTTAGTAAATAACTAATTCATTTAAATATTAAATAAATGTGCAATTAGTGTATATGGATACTGGTGATATGGTATACTATCGCGACGCGGAGAATAATATCTGTAGCGGCGGTTATATGATAAATAATGCATTCATGAAGGCAGGAATTCCTGCAGTTTTTAGTAACGCTGCACAGGTTGGAGGTGGCGATCCTCTCCGTGATTTAGCGATCCCGGCTGGACTCGTTTTTTTGCAAAGAATTGCAGTTGACAAACATCATGGCATGCGCTTATTTCCTGACGCATTAGCGGAAGGTGATCATAAAGTGCTTGATGACAATTTATATTCAAAACTGATTAACTTGGTGAAGGTTTCAAAGTCTTCAAAAGGAACGCGTAAAAAACGAGTTAAACGTTCTAAGAAAAGAAAAACGAGACGTAAATAATTTTCATGAGAGATACATTTATGAAAATTATATTTGGCTCCAACGATTATTGCTGAAGGAAGAAACTCGAACCTTAGATAAATTATTCCTAAATTCCTTTACCTGTTCATTAAATTTAATTTCAGAATCTGTTAAAGGGACATTATCAGCGCCTAAATTTGCTTGCTCTTCAGGTGTAATTTCAGGTCTGTAACCATAACAATTTACACCAAAAAGCTGTTTCTTATTCTTAAAATAACCTCCATTAATTCCTGGGCGCCCGCAAACGTGGCTCCTACCTTTGATGTTTTTATATTTATCATATGTTCCTGGTTGTGTTGGGTAGAATATCATTTGGCCTTCCGACCAACCATAATTACACCATTCTGCCCCACGCCCATACGCCTTTTCAATATCATTGTAGTTTGCCAATCGTCCACCATATGCTGAACATAAAGCCTTTGCATCATCATATCCATATCCCTGATGCGGAATATTAAAGACCTGTTTTTCAATCATTATTTCCGGCACAACAGGCAATTTCTCCTTCTTATCCTCTATTTTCACTTCAATCTCTGGTACCGGCGCGAAAATATTTTTAATCGTGGCTTTGATATCCAGTGAAAAGAAATATTGTAGCCCATTAATAAGAATAAGAAAGATGAAGAGTGCCCACATTAAAATTTCAATCATTTTTATCCCCCCTGCCTCGACGGAGGGACCTTCAGATACTTTCGTTACTCCTAAATACTTAAATATTACATAATAGACGATCATTATTAAGGTTAATGTTACCAATATAAATGGATTATCGACTGCGAATCGCCGATTAAAAGAATCATAGAATTGTGGCATTGTTTGTCCTGGAAAAATATTCATTCTTATATACTATTTAGTGGGTTTTTTTTTGCGATAGAAAAAGCAATACGCTTTATCATTTTTTAATTTATCTATGGATATTTCTGAGACAGCAGTATCATTGAATAAATACCATTTATCATCATAATTCTTAACGCATGCTGTATAATGACCTCCCAATACATTACCTGAGTGTTGACATATAGCGTACAAATCATACACGTATGATTTCTTATTGTATCCTTGAATAAAGCTAGAGACATCAAAATCTTCTAAAGGAAAGTCAACGTAAACTTTATTTTTGCGCATATTATTAGAGAATCGCTTCAAATTTATAACCAATATATTTGGCAAACTGAAAAAAGACATTTTCTTGTAGACAATTTCATGCTGTTTAGTTTTTTCATTGTAGTATTTATTCTCCTCATCATCCAGTTTCTCATTTTCTGCATATAATTGTATACAATTAGCAAGAGTAGGAGACTTAATCGGGGGAATAGGTACTTCGAGCGTAAAGAAGGGTTCAGGTGAGGTTGAATATAATTGCCCGTTTAAAGATGATATCTGTGAAATGCTTATCCCAAAAAACATTGTAAGAAATTCCGAGTATTCTTTCTTATACATATTTTTCATCATCGTAAAACATTTTGATGCTAATTTATCAGTTTTATTCTTTGTTTCTCCTTTAATATTCATCATCACTTCACGACCAATGGCATTATGGAAACAATCTATGATAAATCCAAGAAACTCTGGTAGATCATTTTGGGCAAATCCCGTAAATATAGATTTATCTTTAATACGAGAAACTTTTTGTAATGCTGCTAAAAATCCCCCCGGAGAGATAATACAATTCTCACTCCACATCATCTCTCTTAAATTGTCCCACTCTACCAGTATAAGTGATTCCGCTTTCCTATTTAGTTTCTTTTTGTAATCTTTATTATCAAGAAAATTATTTAGTAACTGCGTATGAGCTAAACATTGAAGCGCGGAATTCATAAAACATGTATTTCCTAAGTTTGCTAATCCTGTTAATCCTTTTTTATTATATTTTGATAATTGTTCCTCCATTAAACATTACATAATATTCAGTGTTTAATATTGTTTTATATTAAACACTTTTCTGTGCATAGTATAATGAATGCAAATATACCAAACGTTATTAACCAATATTTACAATTTGCGGCGGATTTAAATAGTAATGTAGCATCTGCTATTCAATTACTTAATCATCTGCGTTTTAATGTATCTGACATTATTAATCGTTATGCGCCATTAGCCGCGCCGCCATTGCCAACCCGACGACCTCTTAATCTTCCCATAATTGGATTAGGGGGTACTCTTAATGAGCGATTTGGAGCGACTTCTCGTGTACGACGGACTCCTCTTCAGCGCGCGCAATTTTCCACGCGCAGCTCTCAAACAAATAGGGTAGGCGGCGAGAGCACATATAGGCGGACTTTTTCGGGTGCCCGACCAACTCCCACCCGAGTTGTGAGAACCTCCACTACAATCTGCCCCTTTTCTGATTTATCAACCAATTATATTATGTGTCCAATACGCCAGACCCCCTTCATCGCATCTGATAATGTAATGAAGATAAATAAATGTGAACATGTATTCTTAGAAGATGCGTTGCGTGAATGGTTTCGCGCTAGCTCCGAGTGTCCTGTATGTCGTCATAATATAAATCCGCGGCAGGGCAGCGCGCGGCAGAGCACCGCGCGCCCGGCGGCGCGCCGAGAGAACCGCCGTGTCAGTAGCAATATCGCTGCCAGCACGGAAGAATTACGCGAAAGTCTACAATATTTGATGAATTTTACCGATCCTTCCAATAATAGAATCTTAGATAGTTCTGGTGGGACATATGGAGATACTTCGGCGGTCCTCCTCGAATACTCATTTCCTCTAACACTTACATAATTTCCCACTATTACCACCATGTATGTGCGCAGATCCACCCGACCCCCCACCGATCACAGCGGCAGGATCGCCCCCGCAAGGCCACACTGGTTGTTGTTGACGTTGCTCGGCTGTCTTCCTGTTATGTTGGCGATGTGTTCCAGGTAAATTCGCTGTATGTTTATTACTTGGCGTAGAAAAACCATATCTCTTTAACACTTGCGCCTGTCGCATTTTAACAGAAGTACTATGTTTAATAATAGCTTGCGCCGGCTCAGGACAACCGCCTTGAGGACATATGAATTGCGGTGGAAATTTCTTATGAGACATATATAATTAAAAAATATTAATTTTATATCTAAATTCGCGAAAAGAAGCTCGCTATATTCTGATGACCATTTTTCAAATGATCCGCTTTTACTAATAGATCGGCAAAGATAAGAGCTTCCACCTCTTTATTTCGCTTCTTGATCGCTTTCTTAAGAAACTCATCCTCTGAGACTTGCTGCTTTAACGTTTCAAGTTCAGCATAAAACTGACGCTTCTTTCTTTGAAAGTTAGGGATATTATTCATTACCGACGGCAAAGCAAATATTTGCATAATAGGTTTCATTATTTGATTTGTTATATAAAATACATAATCAAGTTTCAGATTATTCTTTTTGATAAAATCAGGATGTTCGATGCGCTCACCCTGCAATTTCACCTTTCTTTTCGTCTGAACATACGCAAATGGTACTCGCGAACCTATGCTTGGTTTGGTACCCGGATCTCGTTTTCCCATCCTCTCCGCTAATACCTTATGTGCAATTGTTTTAGGATTTTTATAAAATCCACGCAAAGATTTTGTAATAATAAGCTTCCGCATCGGAAATTTCTCATCAATCATATCACCAATAAACTCTCGAGTAAATTCAATTGCCTTATTAACGTCACCATTCTTCATTAGAATATCAATGATTCCTCCATAAATCTCCTTTACGATTGGCGCATTGTCCCGCCGCTTTAAAACAATGCCCATGCTCTTTCTCTTACATTTGTTTGGATCAAATTCATATTGCATACCTACATAACGCTTCTTCGACAGCAAAGCCCAAGGCATCAATGTTTTCTCATACTCTAAATCATGCGGACCTTTTAACATTGAACTAGCCAATTTACCTAACTCTTGGGCTAATTCGATTGTAATAATAAGTGCTTTTTTTCCAGTAATGGGATTGCCATCTAGATCACTTAAATTAAATGTAAAGAAACAACTGTCCGTATCCCCATAAATAACTTCAGCATTTGCCAATACCATACCATAGTCTTTTGTCTCACATTTACGATTATGATAGACACGCTCAATTACATTCTTTGCATAAATTAGAAGTTTACGTCCAGTTGCCGTTGTTGCAGCTGCAACATCTATTTCATAAAAAGCACTTGTCTTTGCACCACACGCACCATATACAGAATTTGCTGTTATCTTATAACCCAATTGCCTCTTATCGAAAATATTTTTCATAAAATCATTATAAGTATCCTTGATACTTATGCACTCCGTCTTAGCAATAGTGCTTTTTTTTCCGTTTTTTTGCTTTATAAAATAGTTCTTATCATCGGAAGATAATAATCCTGTATAGATTTCCCCACTCTTAGTAGTTAGAGTCTTGTATTTGATAAGTATACGCGTTGCTTTTCTAGCTTCCAATAGTTCAACAAGAATAGCCGCCATAACACCAAGCTTATCATCAGGATATTGGGCAAATCGGCATATTTTTGTACCCACCTTTGTTTTTATTTCTCTCCCACCTTGTCGTTTTCGAATCCATCGATATGTGTCATACTCGACATCTACATATTCATAGTCGTCTAGATTGTCATACTCATCAGACCCTAATTCTTCGATAAGATTTCCTTCTAGATCGTACTCCTTTGTCCATACCTTGCTATCATGCGAAAGATTTTCACTTATCATCGATGATGGATATAGCGAACTATAATCAACACAAGCAATCGGATTATCAATATATAGATTACACTTTGGCGGTAAGCAAATAGCTCCTTCATAACTCTCATCTGCCTTCCCCTTTGGAATATCAGGCATAAGAATTCCCAGCTCTCGACACTTTTTACCTATAAAACTAAGAAGTTTAATTCCTTGTCCACGCATTATAATAAAACTTATAGGAACACTACAAATACTAGCCATCTCTGTAAAGCCTGTCAGAATATCATTCTTTTCGGCTAATAATTGTGTAAGGATGCAATCCATCACACAATATGTTGCAACGACTGCACGATCCGCTGCCGTTCCATTTGATAATCGAAAGATGTCCTGCGGCGATACATCATCTTTGGCCAATGACCATCGAATTTTCTTATCTTGATTCGGCTGAATATTACCTTCTATCTTAAACTCTCCGCGCTCTAGATTTACATCAAATACGCGAAATTTCTTTCCATCTGCATAATATTCCGTTGAATTGCCAATTTCTTCAAATCGAACATAATTTCTATTTTGTAAACCAAGCAGATTCTTACTTTTAAATATAGTTATCTCATCTTCATGTGCGTAGCCCTGCACCATATCACCAATAAAATGTGATGCCACATTATCCAATTTATACGATGGCAGATTTACTTCACGCCGAAAATAATTATATAGATCAAGAGGTAGTAACCCAGGCGCTGCAATATACGTTAACTCATGCACACCACTAGCAATTTTAATACTCGTCTTTTTAATATTACACACCTCATCTATATTTTTCGATATTTGCACGAATTCATCCTTACAATCCAACTCCTCTGCCCTAGCTATCATAAATGGATAATCAAAACCAAATATATTATATCCAATTACAACGTCTGGCTTCTCACGCTGCAATAAGTTACGCCATGCCAATAATACATGGTTCTCCGTTTTATATGATTCAATCTCCAAACCATCCACCTCATCACACGTATCCAAGACTATACAATGTTTCAGATAAGGCTCTTGTTCACCTACGCGGGTAAAAGTTGAACCAATAAATGTAACCTTATCCCCTTCAAGGGGAGGGAAGCCTTGTACCAAAGTTTTATCAATATCTTCTAACTTATCGCCGCGATCATATTTTGTATTATTGAGAATATCTAGAATTGTATCTTTGACGCGTGGCTTTGACCTCCAAAAAGCGGGTCGCACCCATTTACTTTCGTCGCTTTCCGTAGTTCCAGAAATTATGTTCTCGATATGTACTCCCTGCATGAGATGCTTCACGGGTTCTTTCAGCCATTTATCAATTCGTCTATTAATATATTTATAATTTATGCATCTTGGTTCTTTGGGAAAGACTTTATGAATTCCTTCCAAATTATCCATTTCAAACGCAGTTAATACAATTTGTTTTAATATCGATTGCTGCATATCTGTGTCCTCATCTACCATATCATGATTATCCCAATAATCTAAAATATCCATAACCAACTTTTTGTAGCTTTTTTTAGGCAATGGAAAGTCGCCATGGCTGCTACTTGCTTCAATATCAAAGCTACACACGACCAAAGGTATAGTATCTTCCTTATTATCAACGGATTTAATTCTGTCATGATTAATACTATATTCGTAATCACAAGTAGTCTTTTTTACACTGGCTACACGCGCTTGTTTACTATCAAATCCAACCCAACCTGATGGACTAATATTTTGTATATGAAAGTATCTAAGGAGCGGCGGGATATTAGACTCATATATTTTTGTGCCGCGGTATCCTTCCCGTTTGAGTACGCGGCGTTTACCCCAACGGCTAAACTTATCATCAATCATATTATACCACATTTTTTTGACTCTATTCATAATAGTTGTATTTGGGAAACTCAACTTTACGAATTGATGCTGCTTTCCGCCGTCAAACCCATATAATTTCTTTCTGTCTATAAGCTCATAAGAAGCAATTCCGTCACCACACTTTGACTTTAAATTCTTGACGAAGGAATTCATATGATATGTGTCCCATTGTTTATCATCAGGGACCTTGATATAGAAGAATGGCTTAAAATTTCTGACAAAGATGCTATAAGTGTTACCTTGAACATCTTTTCCAAACATTTGTATGATAAATTTTTTTGCACTTCTACTAGTTGTTGATTCCTCCTCATTGAATACATGAAAGTCATAGAGTCGGCATAAAACGTCCATAGTTTATTAATAATAATATAATAAATTATGTTTATTTCAATTTTCAAGTTCAACCTCTTCAGCCGGGGTTTCTTTGATTAAGGCTAATTGTGTAGCAAATATCATTTCAGCTTTTTTATTACGCAAACGCTTTAGTTTTGAACTAAGATGTATTTTGAGTCTCGTGATTAGAAAAAAAATACGCATATTACGTTTATGTTTTTCAAAATGTTGCATCTGAGCTATTTCTTTGGTATCCTCCACAAAATCTTTATGGAGTTCTCTTAAATATATAGTATAACTTCCAATATGAGAATCTCCTATTACTATATCGGCAATGTCACGTATATCAATACATGAATAGAGGTCTGTTTGTTCTTTTACTTCCTTGACAATGCGTTCTAATACATCTTTTCTATGAATTTCTGCAATATTATACCATTGACTGCCTGCGGCCATAATTGTTGGTGCTTGTGGTAAAAATTGTTCTTCTGATGAATTTGAGAATACGGATTTAGAAACAGATCTTGCTAGTCGTGAGAACCAACTCATTAATATAATGAGTTAGTATTTTGATATTTTTTAAACGAATGCTTAAAATTGAATTTAGAAATTATATATTATAATAATTAAGAATGGAGAATAAAAACATAGTAATGAAAACAGGTTTCGATCTTGTCGACAATGGTGATCTTGATAAGCAACAGATTGTTGCGATGGTAACAGCTTTTACGGATAAGGCGGTCCGAAGTGCGTGTATTTTTGTAAAACATAGCAAACGTGATATTGTAGTTGTGGAGGATATAAAACGTGCGATGATGCTTGAGGTATTTATGTTTATGAAGAGACCGGGTATTCTAGAGGAGACTGAGGAGATAAGGCGCCAGATATTTTATGGGGACTCGGATGACGAGGGGGAAGATGCAGAGGCAAGTGGGGGCGAGGAAGAGGATGTAGAGGAAGAGTCTCAAGGTGATTGGGTGGAGAGCGAGTGTACCTGTGCGCTTTGCAAATGTATTAATAACATTTATGATAGGTGGAATCCTTGGGTCCCCACTAATACATGGCAGACGATACTAAAGAAGCATATTGATGGCATGGATGTGGTGGAATCGGATGATGAGTCGGATGGGTCGGACAACGATAATATGGGGGGTGATCCTTCACCAGATGGCGCGGCGGTTGAGTAAGCAATATTTGCATGTTTTATATTTTTTACGGGTTCTTTTTTTTCTCTTTGTTCTCCGTCTGCGTCTGCGTCCACCGGAAAGACATAAAGAGCAGAACCCTCCTTGTTGGGTGCGTTTGTTGCGCCGGCGTTTATGGTGTGCGCGACGACGTGTGCGGCGTGTTGTACGCTTGCGTTTCTTACGCTTCTTGCGTTTTTTTGTCCGCGTGCGTTTTCTATATACCATTCTGTGATGACGTGCTTTTGCATGAAACATTTCTGGATACATCTTTCGAGTTTGTTTAATCATATCTGGTTCCAACATCCAAGGATTATCATGCAACATTTCTGCATATGTAGGTAATGGTGCACCTCTATACCGACGTCCTCCAGTTTGCCCGCTTTTGGGTGGAGTATCTCCTTGTGTAGCTGTTGTTTTGGCGGCCTGTGTACTTCCGGCATAGCCTGATGTAGGTGTAAATTCGACTTGGTTATCATATTGCGATGCCATCTGTCCTTTTGCTAAAGTGGTATTTCCGTGTACAGAAGCCGAATTGGCATTTTGTGGTCCTGCGACATGAACTCCTGTATTAGATTGTGGTACGGCAATTTCATCATTAGCTGTTCCTCCGGCTGTGGGTGTGCTCGTACTTCCGCCATATTGGCGTCTACGTCCGCCGCCTTTATGGGTATTATTTAATGTCATCTGTTTTGCGTTTCGCGCTTGAATTCGTGCGTGTGATTGTTCTTCTGGTGAACCACCATGAACAGATCCATAATGCTGAATGGGAGGTGGTGTAATAGTAGGAATAGGCGGCTGTTTATTGGCTGCCGTAGTACTAGATGCTGAGGCGGTCTTAGGTATGGCAGCCGGTGTACTATCAGTAGAAGATGTGCTCATTAATATATTCAAAGAAAATAAATAGTTAAATAATTGATTAATCAATAGTATTATAATGGATAAAAAACAACGTCTTCAATTACAAAAAATGATAACAGAAAATAATGTTGAAGAAACAACAGATAAAATTCGCACATTGAAGCATAGTTCTCTCATAAAACAGGATGTAGATACCTATTTATCTTTAAAGGGTCGGTATTCGCGATTAGCGGAAACAAATGCAGAACAATTTACAAAGATGGTTCGAACGCAATGTTGTTTTCTGTTTGAGAACTACACAAATTTATTTAGTCGTTTGGTTAAAGATGAACTAAATCTTAAAATACTCGCAATGTTATTGACAATATTGAAGAGCATTGAGGACGGCGAGTTGAATCAACACGAAGGTTCTTTTGAGGTAGGTAAAATATTGAAAAAGTTATATATCGATAGTGCCTTGCGTCGCAATAATAAAAAGGAATCTAAAAGCAAACGTCGAAAGAAAAAGAAGAAGAAGAAGAATCCTAAAGCAAAAATAACGTGGGCGAAATACAAGGCGCTCCATTTAAATGAAAATTGAAATAATATAGATAAATATCAATATTATTAAGTAATGGGAAAAATTGTTGTTGTCGTAGAATCACCAGCAAAATGTAAAAAGATCGAAGGTTTTTTAGGACCGGGCTATAAGTGTGTGGCGAGTTTTGGTCATATACGTGGTATAAAAGATGGATTAAAGGGTATAGCGATTGAGAATGATTTTACGCCTAGTTTTAAGCTTCTCTCGGAAAAGGGTAAATATATTGGAAATTTGCGGCGGACTTTGCATGGTGCTACTGAGGTGGTATTGGCAACGGACGATGATCGTGAGGGTGAAGCGATTGCATGGCACATTTGTAAAGTCTTTAATTTGCCTATTGCGACAACAAAGAGGATTATCTTTCACGAGATTACCTCTACAGCTATTAAGCAAGCTGTTGCCTCGCCAACGCGTCTTGATATGGATAAAGTGCATGCACAGCAAGCGCGCCAAGTGTTGGACTTACTAGTAGGATTTCGTATCTCTCCGATGTTATGGCGGCATATTAGTTATTCGACGAAGAATTCTCTCTCCGCGGGGCGTTGTCAGACTCCTGCTCTCCGTTTGATTTATGATAATCAGCAGGCGATCAATAATGCGCCCGGTAAGAAGAAATATGATACTATGGGTACGTTTACAGATAAGAAATTAGATTTTGTTTTGAATTATAATTATGAAGATAAGGGTAAAATGGAGAAATTTTTGGAGGATAGTGTGAATTTTGATCATAAATACAAGTGTGGTGCTCCTAAGAAGACTACAAAACGGCAACCGCAGCCTTTTACAACGAGTACGTTGCAACAAAAGTCGAGTAACGAGCTGCATTTCTCTCCGAAACAGACGATGCGAAGTGCACAGAAGTTGTATGAGGGTGGTTATATCACTTATATGAGGACAGATAGTAAGACATATAGTGCGATATTTCTCTCGACAGCAGAGAAACATATTAAGACAGAATATGGTGAAAGTTATGTACTACCTTCAATAAAATCTCTATCGTTACGGAAGGGGAAGGGGAATGCGCAGGAGGCACATGAAGCCATTCGTCCGACGAAGATAAAGGTGAAGAATTTGCCGAATAGTATGGATAGACGAGAGAAGAGGTTGTATAATTTGATATGGCGTAATACTTTGGAGAGTTGTATGGCTCCTGCTGTATATTATTCTCTCCGCGCAACGATATCATCTCCACAGAAACACTCCTATTTCTATAGGACGGAGCAAGTTGACTTTCCGGGCTGGAAGGCGGTGGGTGGATTTATTAAAGATAATCCTTTGTATAGCTATTTGCAGTCATTAGTTGCGGGTACTATTCTTAGTTATGGGAAAATTTATTGCAAGTTCTCTCTTAAAGAGTTGAAGAGTCATTATACGGAGGCGAAATTGGTGCAAGTATTGGAAGCGAAAGGTATAGGGCGCCCCTCGACCTTTTCGAGTTTAATTTCGAAGATACAGGATCGCTTATATGTCCAGAAGCAAGATGTAAAGGGCAAGATGTTAAAATGCATAGATTTTGAATTGGTCGATGATACAATCGAGGAGACGATAACGGAGAGAAGCTTTGGTGTTGAGAGAAATAAGCTGGTGATCCAGCCGCTGGGTGTATTGGTGTTGGAGTTTTTGCTGAAACATTTTGATCCTCTGTTTAGTTATGAATATACGAAAAAGATGGAAGATAATTTGGATAAGATAGCAAATGGAGAGAAGGTATGGCATACGTTATGTCGCGAGGGCAATGGGTGCATTAATATTCTCTCGGAGAAGATTAAAGGTGAGAAGAAAGAGACGATACGTATAGACGATGATCATGTGTATATGATTGCAAAGTATGGACCTGTTATCAAGAGGACTAGAGATGGCGAAACATCATTTCTCTCTGTTAAAAAGGATATAGATATGAATAAATTGAGAGAAGGTGGATATAATCTAGCAGATATCATTGAAAATAAAACAAAGCAAGGTAAAACATTAGGAGAATATAAGGGGCATGATGTACTTATCCGTGATGGTAAGTATGGACTCTATATATCGTATAATGGGAAAAATTATTCTATCAAGGGGTTAAAAAAGTCGGTAGATAATCTGGAGCTGAGTGACGTGGTGGATATTCTCTCGGGGAAGAAATCGGCAAACCCTAATGTATTGAAGATATTGAGAGAAGATTTATCTGTGCGGCGTGGGAAGTGGGGTCCTTATTTATTTTATAAGACGGAGGGTATGAAAAAGCCTAGATTTTTAAAGATGCCAAAGGATCTAAATTGGAAGTCAGATGATTTTGACGATATCTGCCGTGCTATAAATGTTGAGTATAATATTTAGGATATAATAGTCAACATTATGTAGAGTAATTGTAGAAAGCGGGGACGCGAACTTTCATTTTTCTATCGGGTTCATCTCTCAACATATTAAACTCAATTGAGAAATTGAAGGGTAGACATTTGAAATCTACCAATCTGCCGTCGTGGTATCTAAATGTGAATTTTAAACGCATAATTCTATCGATAGGTGGAGAGAACTGAGATACATTCATGAGATAGAAATTTGTGCTGTCTCCGTATACAGCGTATGCGCCGGCATGATTGATAGGAATTTTAGCAAAAGCGCTATTTACTTTACCAGCGTAGTCATTATTAAAGAGTCCCATAGTATTTTTTGAATATGGTTCTAGTTCGTCGAGAGAATTGTATTTATTGACTTCCATATAGATAGCTTCTTCTCCAAAAATGTCCAAGTTGCAGGACGGGTCTTTAACAATATGAACACCGGCTCCATCTGGAGAAGGCTCCAACCAGTTAAAAGTTTCATAAGTGAAACCAAATCCGGATGCGTCATTGATAAGTTCTGCTACATAATTTTTTTTTTCATAACCGAGATAGGAGGGCAATCCCCATTTAGTATAGTGATTCCATACTTCTGGCTGTCCGCAAGGAAGCGGCCTATACCCGGGATTCACATCAAATTGGAGAGAGAACGCATCTCGCGTATTTCCAAACCAGAAAGTATTTGTAATTTCATTATATTGGCATTGGAAGTGATTATATCCGGCAGTTATCCCGAGCCATGTTCCTGTAATATCGCTGTTGGCGGTTTCCACGGCAATATTCATTTTGTTTGTTATTTCTTGCACGAGTTGTGCGTTTGTGTATGTGCCCTCGGAAATTTCAATGATGAATACGCCTATTTCATTCACAGGCGTTGGCGGTGATGCCGCTGCCATTGTTACTTGAAATTGTAATTTAGTATTTTGATAAGCAGTAGTGAAGACATATTGGTTATTTGGCAATGTTATTTGTACTAAGCGCATGGATTGTAAATTAACGAGTGATTGTGGAAGTTCTATTTCGAAGTGATTGGAGTTAGGCCATTTTTTGATATCTCTATCATAGGAGTGGAATGAGATGATTTTTTGAAAAAGTACATAGGTTTGTTCTCTTGGTATTATGGGGTGTGCTTGTTGTACATTAAAATTGCTCATTAATATAAAAAAAGAATATTTTATTTTTTGTGTTTTAATATATAATATGACATCACGCAATATAAAAAGTTCTCAATCCTCAGGTGTATTCGAGAGAAGGGGCAATGAAGTACATCTAAAGCGAGAATTCGAGAATTTAAATGTTCGTATAAAGAAGACTTTGCGTTCCAATATGTTGATTATCGATTCGGATGCGATATTAAAATCTAACATCGAGTGCATAGACCCGCAGAGCATTCAAAATCTAGATAAATTGGCGCCTAAACAATACAACTTTAAGCAAAATCCTGAGGCGCTTCATTATGGATTTCTGGCACAAGATATAGCATCTTTGTTTCCTAATTTAGTAATAAATACAGGCAGCACTAAGGCTGTGAATTATTTAGAGATAATTCCAATTTTAGTATCTAAAATCCATGATTTACAGAATCAAATAGATCAATTAAAAAATAGGTAATTTATATATGAGTGAAAGTAAAGAGTCATGTGGATCGGGGATTAAATTAACGATGATGATCTCTAATTTAATATCAGTGTGTGCTTTTATGATATTTTTTCTTCCTTATAAGGGAGCACAAACAATGGCATATGGCACATTGGTTTTTTCTGTATTGATACAGAGTTTTGTGATCATACGGAGTGTTTCACTTAGAAATCGGGGTAAAAAGGAAGGGATGCATGCATTAATAACCGAAGTAACAGGCAATTCAATGCCTCCAATTTTTATTATTTTCCAGCTTGTGCTATTGATATTTTTGTATTCTTCCAATAAAGATATTATGGAAGACAAGGACGAATCGGGAAATTTGCCGCCGATGTTATCACGCTATAATGCTGCTGCCTTTAGTTTTGCGATGGCGCAAGTTGCATTATTATATATTTATACAAAGAAGATGATACGAGGTGGGTCACATACATTTCCGCTAATGAAATTTATCGAGGAGGCCATGGTTCCCGGTTTTATAGTCTTAGGTTCCTTTACATTGCTTTATACGGGGCTATTATATGTTGTTCTTATTAAGTATATCACTGATGGTTAGTGAGATAGAAGCGAAATGTGACCCCACAGGAAGTGAAGTCGTCCCATATACCTGAAATCTTTAGTACCAGTTCAAGCTTTGAGTTTTTTCCATAGTTGACCATTTTATCTGTAAAGATCTTAATATATTGGTTTGTTAATTGTTCTTCAATCCTATATATATGATTCTTAGTGAGCGCGGATTTTCTAAGTATCTGCTGTTCAATTAATTTTATAGTTTCAATTACGCGTGCATTGTCTTGATTATTGAAGCTGCATTTTATTTTATTAAAATATTTTTCAATAATCGCATTATGTAGTGTAAAATATATATAGAGACCATTTGAATTGCATAAATGGTCTGAGTAGTAGAGTCTGTAGAAGTTACCATTTTCCATTACATTATTCTTTGTTTTATCGGATAACATGACATAATGTATATTAAATTGTGCCGGATTTATAGATAAATACATTTGAGTTATACGTAAATAGCAGAATAGTTTTAAGTCATAACTATGTTAACAAATTATTATGTAGCATCATACATAGTAGGGGGATAGCTTCATCTATATTTTCTTGAATATTCTCATTTTCCAAAGCAGAAATGACACATGTGCATTGTTCGAGTGATTGGATATACCCTCGTTTTTTCTCTGTAAGATAATATTTCCACATAGTACATAAGTTTGGATAACGACTTTTGAGAGATGTTAATTTTATGAGAATTTGCGTATAATTTGCATCTGACATGAATTACTTATTGTGTAATTATTTAAATAAAGATAAAGGAAATAATAGTAACAATGAAGTTTTTGGAAACTCGCTTTGAAGAGTATATTCGTAGTGCTGATAAAATAAATTTGCATCCCTCATTAAACAAGAATAGAGCTACTTATTTCCCGGATAATATAAAAAAGTTGCGTCATCTTATTTTATATGGTCCTTCCGGTGTTGGGAAATATACGCAGGCACTTTATCATATTAAAAAATATAGTCCGACCGAATTAAAATACGAGAGAAAAATGAACATTGCAATAGGAAAGGGGAAGGGAAAGAATTATAACATTAAAATTAGTGATATACATTTTGAGATTGATATGAATTTGCTTGGATGTAATGCAAAAGCATTATGGAATGAGTTATACTATCATATTCTTGATATTATCTCCACGCGTCCGCAGCATACGGGTATTATTATTTGCAAAAACTTTCACAAAATTCATAGTGAATTATTGGATGTTTTTTATAGTTATATGCAGACACTTGTCCATAAAGATATTCATTTGGTATATATTTTATTAACAGAACAAGTTAGTTTTATTCCATTAGATATATTGGATAGAACAACCATAATTTCACTCCCTCGCCCTTCAAAAACGATGTATAAACGATGTACGGGCAAGCAACTTAATATTAAAATTTCCGATATAGAGAATATAAAGGATATTATGATTAATGTAACACAGCTTATGAGACCACATAATATTATAAGCAATCGTATTATCAAGCAAATAGATAACTATAAAGACTTAAATTTCTTAGAATTCCGAGAGACTTTGTATGATCTATTTATTTATAATATAGATATTGTTGAGAGTATATGGTACATTATGGCGCATTATATTAACACTGGCAAGTTAACAAAAGAAAACATTTGTCAGGTCTTTATTAAATTACATATTTTTTTGAAATATTTCAACAATAATTATAGACCAATTTATCATATAGAGAATTTTATGATTTATTTATGTAAGACCATACATGGACTTTAAAAAAGCCATACGTATCTTGGATTTAAATGATAAATTTACAGAAAAGGAATTACGAAAAGCATATTATAAAAAAGCATTGCAATGGCATCCTGATAAGAATACGGATTCCTGTGCAAAAGACAAGTTTCAGGATATTGGTGATGCATATGCATTTCTTCAAAAGCATTCGAATGTACCTATTGAAAATATACCTTCGACGCTGAGAGAAATTATTGAGCGTTGTTTATTATTTTTAAAGACGGAAAATAAATGGGAAGATATTTTTCTTCAAACGACCATTCGCACGCTTTTATTGAATTACAAAAAAATACCTATTAAAATTTTTGAGGCGCTAACTAAAGAGAAGAGTCTTGAGGTATATGATTTTCTTTTGAAGCAGAAGGATATCTTCTCAATATCTGATATATGGTTGGAGAGAATGCGAGAAATAATAAAAAAAAAGATGGTTTCTGATTGTATTATCGTATTGAATCCAACCATTGACAATATGTTAGATGATACCATTTACAAATTAACACTAGATAATCAAATATATTATGTCCCATTATGGCATCATGAACTTTGTTATGATGCATCCGGAAAAGACGTTATTGTTAATTGCATTCCCGAATTAGAGGATAATATAGTTCTTGATGATAATAACAATTTATACGTTACCATTAAAAGTACCATTACCGAAGTACTAAATCGAGAGAAGTTAATAGTTACATTGGGTAAAAAAGTTTTTGAAATTCCGGCTGCAGAGTTAAAAATAATCGAACAGCAATATTACATGTTGTATAAGCGGGGAGTGTTGCAAATGGATCCTGATGATATGTATAACACAAGCCGTCGTGGTGATATCCACGTGAGAATTAATTTATATTAAAAAATTATATAATTTAATATGAATTTACTTACTGAGCCGCTGCCGATTTCTTCTTCTTACGCACAACCTTCTTCTTCTTCTTAGACTTCGTCGCCTCATCCGAATGATCGCTGTCGACTGCAAACGACGGCTGCTTATCCACAGCGTCCAGAACGGCCGCCGCCTCATCATCATCAGAATCATCCAGAAGACAGAAACCCTTAATCGTGACCGGCGCGCGCACCTGCGCCTGCACAAGCTTCCAACCAATACCAAACTTACCGCCAGCAAACCAAAGCCCCGTGCACTCCATCAACCCCTTAATATGACTGCGCTTCGGAATCAGGTCCTCAGGATGGCTCGTGTTTTCCCAATTAGGATCCTGCGGCTCTCCCAGATAAAGTGCCTGCTTTGCCATATCATAAAGTTCAAGCTTAAATGTATCTTCCGTCCCCCAGACCTTCATAAGCTTTAGTTTCATACCAGGATTTGCATCCATATTCGGCTCACCCGTTGCCTTATCCTTAGGATACTTGAGAATCGGATACATAAGTGCATCAGCGACCTCCTTACTAAGCTTGCTCTTACCAAACCACTCCTTACGAAACCCTACAGCATCATCAAGAATCTTGTTCTGAAAATCCTCCATTGCCTTAAAGAATTGACCTTCAGAGGTGCTCGTATCCTTTGTACCCCAACTAAGATTCAGATCATACTTCTTATAGGAACCATCGTCAGAATCCCACGCATTAACTCCCCATGTAAACATGAGAGGAAACTGAAGAACGAGGCGCTGACCATTTAGGAGGACGCTTATGCTCTTCCCGCCCTTCTTATTAACCTTGGGAGTGCCATAGGTGACGTCGGTGGACTTGAAGTCCTTTGCTTTGGTGATGAGTTCTTGAGGAGTTGCCATACTATACTTAAACTAAATAGTCATAATTGTTTAAATCAATTTTTTTAAAAAAACAATACATCATAATGGTGATAAAAAAAAATAAAATATTTAAAAGAATTAAACAATATTTCCGTAGATATATATATATGACCAATACAAAATCTCCACAAAGTTATTTAAAAAATATATTATACGAGCCCGTTCCAAAGGAAACATGTAGGAAAAAAACAAAAATATCAAAGGAAGAGTTTCAAATCCCAGATTTTTCTGAATATAATCACTTAGCTTCCTTAAATTTTAATGTAAGGCAATTGAAGCAGATATGTAAATATTATAAACAAAAACGTTCTGGGAATAAGAGAGAGCTAATCTTTCGTTTATATAACTTTTTGAAATTTTCCTTCTATGCGGTAAGTATTCAGAGTTTGTGGCATGGTTTTATACGAAGAAAATATAATTGTTTACGGGGTCCTGCAGTATTAAATTATGGAAAGTGCATAAATAATACAGACTTTGTTACTTTACACAAGCTAACAACACTACCTCAGCATCAGTTTTTTAGTTATAATGATAAAGATAATTTTATATATGGTTTTGATATTTGTTCCCTTTATAATTTAATAAGCAAATCAGATGGACAGCCGAAGAATCCTTATAACCGAGCAAATATACCAGTAAAATGTGTTCAGAATATTAATTATATTCTTCGGCTATCGAAACTATTTGATGATAAAATTAAAATAGATCTTGAAGATAGTCTAGCAGGATTATCGCTTGAAAAAAAAGTATTATTGTTTTCTGTTTCGGTTTTTCAACGAATAGATGAATTGGGAAACAATAGTGACTTTCGATGGTTTTTATCATTAAGTCGCATTCGATTAATCCGATTTGTCCGTGAACTTATTGATATTTGGTGCTATAGAGCAAATATATCTCCTATTGTGAAGCGGCAGATTTGTCCACCTACAGGTAATCCATTTATAGGATTAAATATTAATAATGTAGATTTACCTATCTTAAAACTAAAAAAAAGGGTGCTTCTAGTGCTGAATAATTTAGTTGTAAAAGGAATAAATAGAGAATCCAAAACATTAGGTGCGTTATATATATTGACCGCGCTTACACTTGTTAGTAAAGAGGCCGCCGAGGCACGCCCAGAGTTATACGAATCAGCAGTTTATACCCCAAATTTGTGACGCATTAACGTTTAAAATTATGATAAAATATATTATGGTAAAAAAAGCTTAAAAAATATCCATAATCATATGGTATAATGGTTGCCAAAGCTAAGAAGACCTCCGTCCCCCGCAAGTCTAAGAAGACTAACAAAGCCCCAAAAGTTGTTAAGAACACCAAGAAGGCTGCAGCGACACCTGCGCCGGCGCCTACCCTGGCGCCTACCCCGGCGCCTACGCCCGCGCCCAAGACCGCATCCAAGTCCAAGGCAGCTACTGCTAAGGACGAGTCGACGCTGTCGGACGCCTTTGTGCAGGTACTGGGTCAGCTCACTAGCCTGCGTAGTCAGCTAACGAACATCACTGGTCAGGTGCGTGCTCTTCAAAAGAGAGCTGATCGTGAGCTCCGCGCTGCTCACAAGGCGAATAAGAAACGCAGCACGAAGTCTGGAACCCGCGCCCCGAGTGGTTTTGTGAAGCCGACGAAGATTAGCAAGGAGCTCGCTGCCTTCCTTGGCAAGGAGCATGGAACTGAGATGGCGCGTACTCAAGTGACCCGTGAGATCAACACGTACATCCGTGCCCACAAGCTTCAGGACCCGAAGAATGGTCGTCGCATCCTTGCTGACGCCAAGCTCCGCAAGCTTCTCAAGCTTTCCAAGGACGACGAGCTTACCTACTTTAATCTTCAGCGTTACATGAGCCCGCACTTCGCCAAGGCTGTGAAGAAGGTGGCGCCCGCGACTAGCTAAATTTAATAATAAATTATTCATTTTTTAATATTGCTTTCAATATTAAAAACTTTCTTAAATTATTTATCGTCTTCTTTTGGTTTTTCGGCGCTTTCTCCGCCCTTTTGTCTTTTTGCGCCTACGTCGTCCGCGTCTTACACGGGTAGTTTTTTTCCCTCGCCTTTTTCGGTTTCTTCGCCGTCTGCGCTTTGTCCGGTACCCACCCCCCATTTCCGGGGGGGATTTGTTTTTTAATGCGGCCACCGCATTGCCGAGCTGATTGAAATTTTCTGCGTTGCCCGCCCCCCTATCAGGGTGCCATATCATCACCAGTTTCAGGTATCGTCTTTTGTTCAATTTGGGATTGTCGGGCGAACCATCAATGCCAGCCTTGGCAAGAATTGCGTAAGCGTCCGCGACTGGCATCATATCCGTATTCGTCTCGACGTTTGGCGCTTCCTTTCGGTTGCGATTTTGCCACGCGGCCCACGCGGCCGGGCCGGCGTCCCACGCGGCGGCGGCGGCGGCGGTATCGCCGCGCGCCTCCTCCGCCGCACCCGGCGCCGGGCGCCGTGCTTCCTCCGCCGCCCGTCTACGCGCATCGGCTGCCGCCCGTCTACGCGCATCGGCTGCCGCCGCCCCCGCCGCCGCCCGTCTACGCGCATCGGCTGCCGCCCGTCTACGCGCCGCCGCCGCCCGCGCTGCCTCTCGACGCCGCGCTTCCTCCCGGCGCCGCGCTTGCTCCGCCGCCTGTCTACGCGCTGTCGCGCGCTCCTGCAGGCGCTGTCGCGCATCCCGCTCCTCCCGCGCCCGCGCCGCCTCGCGCCTTAATCGCGCATTCCGCTCTTCTCGCGCATCTGCCGCGGCGGAGGCGTCTTCCCCGGCAAACCGCGCCTCGAGCTCCCGGTTGTGCCGCCGCTCGCGTTGTTCCTGCTCGCGTACATCCTCGTCCCGCCGCTCCGCGAGCGCCTCGAGCTCCCGGCGACGACGGCGCCTGTGCGCCACCGGGTCCGGGGAGTCAGGTCTCCTCCTTGCAGCACCCTCTGTGTCGAGGTGGGCCGCGTCGGCCGGTCGGTTTCCAGTAAACCAATTTGCAAAATCCATATATATATATATATAAATATTATAACCTTCTCTTATGATGACCCAAACTACAAGTGCGAAATCGCAGCGCGCCGTGTATCATCAACCATTGCATCATTTTCTCTCAAGTTCACAGCCTCAGCTTCTTGTATATCAACCATTGCAATAAATGGGGTCGGTCGCGCTTCATCTTCTATTCTCTCAGAAATGTCTTCAGTAATTTCTTTTAGCTGTCTAAACGCAATAAAACTTCTTGAAATTCCATATATTACTATAAAACTAAAAAGAAAAATCCAATTCATGCAACATAAAGTATCGCATTGTTTTACTAATGTACAATTATTATTAGGTAGCCCGTGAGATGCTTCGTCATCAAAAAAAGTGCCTGCTGGACAAATATCGCTCATTTATCTTTCTGACAGATTTTAAGAAAGTATATACAACGAATCCTATTGGGTAGGAGGGAAGATAAAGTTGTCTTTCCTTAAAATATCCATTAGTTTTTTTGGTTGCATGTGATGTGTTCTTATATCCTGTGGCGTAATTATTAAGGATGCATTATTAAATAATGTGCGGGCCTTGCAATAGTTGTCCTTTGATAATGGTATTGCTTCCCGATCATATAACCAATTATAGAAATCGCCTGGTGTTTGGTTAGTAGATTTATAATGCCTAAGGCGATTATAATAATATCCAATTGGTTTGGCATATGCAGAAGAATCATAATGATAATCTGATCCAGATAATATACAGAGTGACCGAAAATCGCCAAGAGGAAGACTCAGTTTTGCTAGTATTTTGTGTAAATCATACAGAATAGCAGTACGATTTGCTAAATTAAAATAGCGAATGACCAAAGGACACCCATATGCAAACATATCCATATCTTCACTGACACACGCATAAGCATGTCCACTTGATACCAATTTAGCACACCACCGATCAGCTTCTCCAATTGCCTCTATGTAAGAAATACCATAACTACTAAATAATTTTTTTATATCCCGTATTTCACTATTTTTAATACGGATAAACTTCTTTGCCAATTTGTCCAGTTTACGCTCAAGTCCTTTCCGTTTATACTTATTCGTGACGGATAATAAGTTATGCGCAATCTTTTTGTGCTCACGTTCTGCAGCTTCCTTTTTCTCTCTCCGCATATTAATAATAGCTTGCTTTTCTGGCGGTGGTTTACCATCAAAGACGAAAATTGGTTTTATATTATAGTATTTAAATAGAGAGCACATTAAATACATCTGTGTTATGAGAGATCCTTTGGCTTTGAATTTATAGAGATAAATAGATGTATCAATAGCCAATACCTTTCCAGAAAGTGTTTCTAAATTTATTTTATGAAGACATTGCGGACAATGTTTCTGTATAAATCGGTTTAATCGGGTGATTCCCATTTTGTTTCTTATCTATTTGTCTATATTTAATTAATCAATCAATTTTCTTCTCAAGTATATATAATGCCGCGTAAGTATGAGCCCCAAAAATGGAATAAGAATATATATACGAAAGAGAGTCATAATTGCTTAGCATTTTTTCTTCAAAATATTAATCATAAAATGACGCGAAGATGCAAATCTATTTATAAACGTTCTAAAAGAAAGGGTACTAGAAAAAAATCCAAATTATGTATAAAATTAAAACCCCAACCTGGTTATTTCAGTGGCTATCCGAAAATAAAACCAAAGGACTATACATGCAAAACGATTAATAAACGTCTACTTGCAGATACTCCTGATATATTTAAAACAAATTTTGAGAAATCTTGTCCGCGGACTTACCACAAAGGTGCTTTGGTGGTGGATCCCAAAAAAATGTATCATTTTTATCTTGAAAATAAAAAGGGGAGTTGGTCGCACAAAGATGGAGAAGAACCTGCTACGAATCGCGATGCTGAAGGAAAATTAATAAAAGATCCCAAAAAAGCAGCACGTAATTATCGTGGACAAAAACTTAACTATTCGAAATTTTGTTCATATTATTGTGTTCCATCAAGAACAAATATGAGCAATAAATATTAGATAATTTATCTTCTACGTCTAGTACGACGATTTCTACGCTGCCGGCGCCGCCGACTTCTGCGTCGCCGCCGACTTCTGCGCCGCCCACCCTTCCATGTCACACGTGCCTTCAATTCTTCTTTAATACCGATATGCCCACGTTTCCACGCATCACGAATTTTATTACCTGTTCCTTTGAGCCCCCTTAAAGCATCCTTCATATGGGTCACTGCGCTTTTCTTTTCTCTCTTTTTATGTCTTTTCCTCTTAGGACCCGAAAACCCCATTACGTCGTCAAAAACCGAGTCTGCAAGGCGTCGCCGATGACCACCCTTCATTTGTCCGAGATTGGTCTGATTAATTGGGTCTGGTAATGCTTGACTCACTTCTACACCATAATAATAACCATCGGTCAGCCCATTAACACCGCCAGGCTCATACATACGACCTGGCGGTAACCAGGGGGGAGTTGGGAGCGGGCTATGATCTATTACTTTTGGACAACCACATGCGCCACCGCGTTGTACGCGGCGGCGCGTCTTTTTTCTTCTTCTTCGTCTTTTTACCATTATATACAATATAATGACAAAAAAATATCTACTAAAGATGTTGGATGCAGTTAACGTCTTCGCCGCCGCAATCTCCTCTTTCACAGAAAATATCATTCTAATTCACTGATTGTCATGCGTAGTGTTTCATGCAGGGGATGTTTTTCCGCATCGCCCCTTTTTTTCAATAGAAATCCTCGCATCCGCGACATATCGCTAATAAATGAAGGATTTTTATAATGCTTACGAACAAACTCATAAAACTTATTCAAATTATTATCATATTTATCAAAACGCAGCATATTAATATTATTCCGATCACACCACTCTAAAAAAGCAGGATAATTATACAACAGAATATTCTTAATAATATAGTAGGAAAAAACATTTGTTTCCTCCTTATAAAGATATTTTCGCGCAACAAAGCTTACCTCCTCGTCTTTATATAAATTCCCGTAACTCATGCCCATAAAGTATAGAATTTTATTACTCTGAAAGAGCGAAAATATTCTCTCAAACTGAAGAAGAAAATCACTATAAAGAAGAAAATCTTTTTCATTTAGTTTATCATCTAATAATTCGTACGCGCAAAATAAACAATTCAAAATAGTGGCCCAAAATTCACTATATGCCTCATACAAATTCATTTCACTTTCAATAGGGAATAATTTCTGCATCTGATAATTAAGATGATTTGTCGGAAATGTAGAAAAATCCAAACCTAATGCATGAAATGTCTCATGTATAAACACCTTAAACCACTCCTCCCTTCGATAAATAACAATTTCACCCTGTTGTGAACATGTGGTTGTTACCGCCGAATTACAATGGTCTGTTCCTAAAACATCTATTAAACTTCGGGGCAAAGTTTTCTTCAATGTAGTATCGAAAAATAATACTTTTAAACTTTTACCACATACAGCAGGGGAGTATAAATAGCCCATACGTAGCCAGACAAGCATTAAATGCGCCATTTTATCAAAATGGCGGCGTTTTGATGGTGTAATATTACCACTTGCTACAATATTAATCTCAACAGATTTATTCATGATTTTACATTTATATTGAAGATAATAGGTTGATTTGTCTTGGATATAATCCTTGACATCATTGGGGACGTAGCGGCTATTTAAAAGTGAGCTATCGGGGATATCATTGCGACGATGAATGGTTATCATTTTCGTCTTGAGAAGGTTGCGATGTAATAATGATTTAACAAAAGTATTCGAATTGTAGATATCTTTGTATAATTTGCCCATAAGTATATCAAGTCGTCGCTGTTGTTGAGGTCCTATTTTTTTAATATAGTGCTCGGCATCATTCAAAAAAAAAAGCATATTATCTTGCGCCTGTCGCGAGAATGTCATGATATATATTATATATATTGTTTATATTTCTTTGCGAATTTTCATAAGATGATTCCATGTCTGAGATCCTTTTCCGCGACCTAAATAATGGATTAGTTTAGCGTCAAGAGTTTTAATTAACACATCTTTTGGTAACCCATCACTCATGAATTTGCTACGAAGTGCGGTCTCCATCGCTGTCTCTTTTCTGTCCCAGAAATCAGCATCTGCTTTAATATTTTCACCGCGTAGAATTATTTTTTCTGTCCGTTTTTTCCCATCATCGTCCTTTTTGTGAATAGTAAAGATTCCGGTTTTACCGCCTGCTGCCTTTGCCATGTCCGGCAATTTCGAAAATGGTGATTTAGACTCGATGCTAAATTTAGCATAAAAATCAGGATTATTTTTCTTAAATTTGAGAGCTTGGTAGAGATGCTCGACACTCGCCCATGTATGCCCATCATATTGCAAAGGTTCACCGATATAAAAATTAGAAAGCACCTTGCGCCAACCTTTTATTGCTTTCAAATTAACAAATCGCTTTTCTGCATCAGAAGGTATTTTCTCTCCAGATCCTTTACCCGGCACTTTATTTTGAGATCGCGAATAAAACTGAAAAACTATATCTTCATTAAAAAGTTTACCCGTGTCACCCTCCCCATCTTGGGCATCCGCCGCCGCCGCCGCGCTCGCTGCCTCCGCCGTAACTGCCGCCTTTGCCGCTATACTTACTTTCAAGCGGCGAAAGGCAGGGACTAAATTATATACACCACCCTCTTTCGGCATACACAAGTCGACAATCTTATGAACCAACCCATAGGGTAAATCTTTAAATGTAAATATCTTTCTCCCTTTGTAAGATACAAGTTTATAATGATTTCCCATATAATCTGTAATAATATAGAATGCAGGCGTGAACTTTCCCTTTTTCTCCAATTCCTCATCATTTAATTGTCCACACTGCAATACATTTTTATAATCCTTTCTCTCGTAGTTCTGACTTGAAAGCAAGATAAGTTTGATATTTAAAACCCTCTCTAATGTGGATATTGTCCAAGTATCAGCCCAGAATTTACAAGTACGTACTATTCCTTTGAAATCGTCCAATGTATGAATATTCTGCATAAAAGCAAACTCGACGTTAACAACTGAACGTGCCCGTGCACGCTCAGCTTTTAATTGAGAATATTTTTTTTTTACATCACTCGCACTTCCCAATAGTTCCTTTTTCCGCGCAATATCTGAGGAGGCGCCATATTCACCCTTCAAAGTAGTAAGTTGCGTTTTCAAAGCGCTCATTGCCGATGTATCCTTTTTAATCGCAGTCACATGCATATCATACATCTCTCGATATCCTTTAAAAATTTCTTCCGTTACATTATCAGATAATATTTTTCGTAATTCCGCCACAGAATACGGGTGCGCCGTTGCTGCCGTCGCCGCACGAATAACCTCAAATAAGCAATCACCGCCACCCCCCTCATGACTTATTTCATAGTGTGAATTTTTGAAAAACTTCTGAATCCAATTTTTATGACCATCAGCTGTTTCAGCGTCAGCTTTGCTTTCTAATAACTCCTCTAATACTTCACCTTCCTCCGGTAAAACAGATGCCCCTAATCCTTCCTGTCCAAATAAATCCTGTTCAACACTCTCTTTCTTTTCCTCCTCCTCTTCTTCCTCGTTGTCACTATCGTCAGAATCCTCATCAGAATCCTTATCAGAATCAGAATCCTCATCAGAATCCTTATCAGAATCCTCGTCTTCCCGCGCCTCAGACGCGACTTCACCACCCTCTCCCACCTTTTCTTTGATATAGTCGGATGTAACAAAAGAATATAATAAAGGTTGGTCGAGTTGATCGAGTAATATATCATCATCCTCATCTAATATATCGGAATAGGTTGAATTTGGGAATTCATAAACACCGACTTGTGCAATTACTTTATAATTTTTGGTAAGATAAACGGGTGCATATAAGACTTTATCATTGACAAAAGAAAATTTAACATTACCTAAAGCAATAATAGTGTCTACATTCTTAATTTCAGTCTGATATAAAGGTGAATTATGATTTATATCATCTTGATCAACACGCTCGATGTCAGGATAATTAATTTTTTTGTTAAGACGAGACAAAACCATATATCTTAATTAAATATTAAAAATTTTCTTAAGTATTTATCATCTTTTATTTCTTCCATATAAGACCATAATTTTTTCCTTCGATAAACTATTTCGATCTTTTCAGGATTTGTCTCGAACAATATAATTTCTTGTATCAATTCATCTTTTAACTTTTTTCTCTTACTTATGGAATAATAATCTGCAATACGATCTAAGTCTTTGCGTGTAAAATTTGTGGAATAATTTATCTCCTGTGCAATATGACAATCTAGTTGTAGATCACTGGTCATTTCAAGAAGATCTACGTCACGTACTAACTCATTATAAGTAACCGGAACACCTTCACCTTCGCCAACTTCTTCCAGTGAAAATGACAAATTTTCAGTTACCCCTTCTAACTTATCTGGCATAATATAGTATATATATAATGTACATTTTTATATCATTTCTAAGATATCCATAAATTTAAATATTGTCTTACTAGACAGACTGGGATGCGCAGATGCTTTTAGCCTGGATATATCTTGCGTATATTTAATAATTCCCTTCCATATTTTTTTATCCCGCGATAAGTACTTTTGACCACTTGTGAGAAAGATAAATATATTTTCAGAAATTTCATCAACAATACCTTTTACCCCTTCCTGTTTCATAAATGTCTGATGCTTTTCTAATAGATTTAATACGAAGACAATCATGTCCTCTCTTGCAATTATGTCATTCAACATCAGATTTACGAAAAATTGTGCAATTGCCCGCCGCTTAGCATTTTCTTTATTTATACGACAAAACTTATCATAATCCTCGTCTGGATTTCCATTTTCAATATTCGAAAACAACTGCATAAATGATGTAAAGTTCTTAAGACATATATCCTTCATAAATGGAAATAATTTAATTAAATCATGGTATAGACTTGCATATAATTTACTATAAAATTCATTGGCGCTACCAATATTAAAAATGGACTCACCTAATTTAATAAGATGTCCTTCATTATGCTCGCTGCCTTGTACTTCCACCATAATTTTCACAATCGCCGCACATATATCGGTATAGTTCGCCCGCGTTATCTTATTTAATAGTAAAATAATATCATCAATAAGCTTCCCGACACCTTCGGTCTCTTTAATGATTGTTGTAGCCTTAAAATTTCGCATAGCTTCCCAATTTTCGGGCGAGCATTTATATTTCCGGTCCTTGCGTACCCTTTTAAAATTGGGTGTTCTACTATACGTAGGTGCACCTACCTTTTCTGCAAGAAATGTAATTTGCTTATATGTTTTTTCGGGAAGAGCGCGATTATTCCTCGAACAAGCTTTTACAAATGAGTAAAAATTCTCTAATGTATATTGTCGATCTGCAAGTGTTACCATTACTTAACTATATCAATAATAGTTTATATCAATTTCCAAAAAGTGATATAAACATACTTATACTTATCTATATAACTATGTCTAGCGAACAAAATGATATAGATTGCAAAAATATTACAACATTCGAATCTTGGGATGATGAAGTTTTGGATTTAAAGACCGACCTCTTAAGGGGTGTGTACGCCTATGGCTTTGAGAATCCTTCACCAATTCAAAAACAGGCTATAATACCATTAATACAGCGCCGTGATATAATTGCGCAAGCTCAATCAGGAACTGGTAAAACAGGTGCATTTGTAATAGGTTCTTTACAAATTTTAGATGTGAAAAATGTTGCTACGCAGGTATTAATATTAGCACATACACGCGAATTGGCGCGTCAGATTTATTGCGTAATACAAGCGATGGGTGGGCTATTGAAGATCACTACGCAATTACTGGTAGGCGGTACTTCTACAGATGAAGATCGAGAAAAATTAGAAACAAATCCGCCACATATAATTGTTGGAAGTCCGGGGCGTGTCCATGATATGATACGAAGAAAACATTTGAGGACGGCAGATATTACCCTATTAATTCTTGACGAGGCGGATGAGCTTTTATCGCATGGCTTTAAAGAACAAATTTATAAGATTTTTCAATTTATGCCAAATGAAGTTCAAATAGGTTTATTTAGTGCGACGATGCCAACGGAATTAAATATTCTTACATCTAAATTTCTGCGAAATCCAATAAAAATTTTAATAAAAAAAGAGATGTTAACATTGCAGGGTATTGCTCAATACTTCATTGCTCTTGATAATGATGAACATAAGTACGCAACCTTGAAGGATTTATTTGGTTCCTTGTCTATCTCGCAAGCGATTATATATTGTAATAGCATTCGGCGGGTGGATGACTTATTTGATGCCATGAAACACGACGACTTTCCTGTGGAGCGAATGCATAGTGGCATGGAGGAAAAGGATCGTCGTGACATTTATCAAAAGTTTAAATCGGGTAGTTGTCGTGTGTTGATTTCCACAGATCTACTGGCACGAGGTATAGATATTCAGCAAGTGAGCATCGTTATTAATTTTGATCTTCCCAAGAGTGTGCATACATATCTGCATCGTATAGGGCGCTCAGGTCGTTGGGGTCGTCAGGGAGTTGGCATAAACTATATTACTCGTAGAGATATTCAGAAGTTGACTGAGATAAAGCAGTTCTATTCTACAGAAATTAAGGAGTTGCCAAATAATTACAAAGACATATTCTAATTCGTTCCATTATATTTCATAATTTCCTCTTTTAATATAATGCCTTTTGAATTACCAATAGCATATTGCAAAAAGAAGAAGAAATTATTCAAAAATCTATATAAGGATTTAGAGTTATTAAAAGGCGAAGGTGCTGGTATGTATGAACATCTATTTAGGCCTAAAACGCTACTAGGTAAGAAACTATTAGAAAAATGGAGCGAATATTATACAACGGATCGAAAATTTTTGAAGGATACCCAGAAGTTATGTGGCGCATTAAAGGATGAAAAAATCGACAAGGTGTGTATTGAAAGATGTTGGGAAACGTGGGGAGAGATAAAGGGTCAAGAGGATTTTATTGAGAAATATCAGTACGTGGACTGGGATAAGGTGGAATGGTTAAACAAATCCACACCTTTTTTAAGCTTTATGAGTATATATAACATAGCCTCACCGGTTCTTAATTTGCTGCTGCCTATTATTATGATGATCATTCCATTTTTCTTACTTAAAATAATGCAAATACCCATTACCTTTGAATCTTATAAGCGAATTTTATTACAACAAATACAAAATCATTCAATTGGTCAGCTTTTTACAGAATTTCAACATGTGTCATGGAATAAACGTATATATATTCTTGTTTCTCTAGGAGTTTATTTCTATAATATTTATCAAAATATTGTTAGCTGCCATCGATTCTTTATAAATATGAAGAGCATTGATTTATACTTCTCAAATATGAGAAATTATGCTGCTTATACACTCAAAAAAATGGATATGATCATAGATAAATGTGAAAAATTACCTTCCTATAAATTATTTATAGCAGAATTATCTGAATACCGCGATGATCTTAATAAGATAGCGCAAAATATCCCTTCAAAGGCGGCATTATCAAAAACGGGATGTTTCAATATTGGTGCTGTTATGAAACAATTTTATCTATTTCACACGGACGAGAATATAAATAGAACATTTTCTTATTCTTTTGGCTTTAATGGATATGTTGACACGATGATAAGTTTAAGTAATAACCCACATCTGCACAATGCCAAGTACAAACGTAGTAAGAAGCCGTATTTTAAGATAATAAATGCATTCTACCCGCCTTTGGCTGACAACGAACCAGTTAAAAATGATATTACATTAGCTGAGAATATAATTGTCACTGGACCCAATGCTGCCGGAAAGACAACTCTTTTAAAATGTATTATATTGAATACCCTCTTTACCCAACAGGTAGGAATGGGATTTTATGAATCAGCAACGTTGGCGCCATTTGATTTTATTCATTGTTACTTAAATATTCCGGATACTTCAGGGAGAGATAGCTTATTTCAGGCGGAAGCCCGCCGCTGCAAAAAAATTCTGACCTTTATTGAACAACATAAAGACAAAAAACATTTTTGTATATTTGATGAATTATATTCAGGGACAAATCATTATGAGGCAATTGGCAGTGCATACGCCTATTTAAAATATATTGCCGTTTTTCCTTCTGTTCGATTCATGTTAACAACCCATTTTATTAGACTTTGTCAAATGCTTAGCAAAACAAAAAATATTATAAATATTAATATGGAAACTAGTATAAAAAATATGGAGTCGACCTATACCTATAAAGTCGTATCGGGAATTTCAAAAGCAAAGGGCGGCATTTGTGTCCTTAAACAACTCGAATATCCAACAGAGATTCTTGAAATGACACAAAATGTTATCAATGATTTATAGGGCTCGTTTAATATTTTTATAATTAATAACATTAATTATAAAATAATGGGACGTGAACTCTTCATTAGTTTAGGCATTACAATTTTAGCCAGCGTTATACTTTTCTTATATTTTAGACATAGATTTAAGGTGGTGGAACATAAGGTCAATACTATTTTTCAATTAGTACAGAATCACTCGCGCCCTCCGCCTATGAGACCATCTCCAAATTTGCGCCCTCGTGGGCAATATGGACCGCCTCCCGGCATAGTTTTAGAGGAAAAGAGACCTGAAGAAACACAACTTATTGAAGTATCGGAGGATGACGATTCAGATAGCGGAAGTGAGGACTCGATGACCTCGGTTAGCGATGATGAGGGGGATCCTATCGTCATAAGCCAGTTGGGTAATAGTAACTTAAAGGATATTAAAATAGAGCCAGCAAGTAAAATATTATTGCAGGAGCCTCAGGAAATCCATTTAGATAGTAATAGTGAGGCGGGATCTTTATCTGATCAATCGGACCTAAGCAGTACCGCCCCGTCGGAGTCTTCTCCGGTAAAATCAATAGAGCCGACAGATTATCATAAGTTGAATATGGTAACATTGAAACAAATAGCGGAAGATCGCGGACTTCAAGGTTTTAAAAAGCTGAGAAAACCGGCTCTGGTTGAATTATTAAGTAAATAATTTCTTATTGTATATTATTATAATGAGTTGGGGAACCTGCTATGGCGCTTCTAATAATATACATTTTGATTTTCCACCACTAATGAGTGATGGTCGGAATTTCGCCAATTGGTATCCTGCATGTGATATCAATAAAAAACTAAAACAAAAGAACCAAATCAACAGCAATTACAAATATCGGCAGTTTCTAATAAAAAACGCTGATTCCATTATTAAGAAAAATCAACGTAATGCCTGCGACAGCTGCTGCGGCTGCTGGGAACAATACAAGAAAGTACCAACTACATCTGAGAGCGCATACCTGTATAAATCATGTACAGATAAAAAACGACCCTATGGATATGAAACATCAGATCTGAAAAATCTCTATCTTTCAAGTTTTGCACTCCAAAGCAAACTGCAGGCGCCAATTCTTACACAAGAACAATATCTGGTTAGACAGGAGAAAAAATACGGACCAATGTAATCAAATACATATTAGAAATATTTTCATATGCTGTTTATAGTAATGAAAATATTAAGCATCGATATTGGTATTAAACATTTAGCATTTTGTTTGTTCAATATCAAGTCAAAGACCGAATATAGTATATCTAAGTGGGACATCATAAATCTCTGCAATGAAGAGAAAAAAATATGTGAAGGCGCTAATGAAAAATCTTGTGGACGAACACCAAGATTTACCAAAAATAGCAAACATTACTGCAAAATTCACGCGCGGCATCATGAAATGAAAATACCTTCAGCAGAATATAAACTAAGCCATCTTAATAAACGAAAACTGCACGAACTAAAAGATATCTATAATAATCTAGAACTATCGACCACCACGAAATTAAAGAAAACAGAATATCTTAACCAAATTCTTGAACATTTAAATGCTAATTATCTAGAATTTATCATACCAGTCAAAGCGAAAGATTTTAGTATTACAAAATTAGGACGTAGTATTAAAGCAAATTTCACATCTCTTATTGAAGAAATATCAATTGATCATGTTATCGTTGAGAATCAAATAGGCCCTTTAGCAAATCGCATGAAAACAATACAGGGTATGGTAATGCAGCATTTTATTGAGAAAGGCGTAGAAACGATAAGGGAGATTGCAGCCTGTAACAAACTAAAGAATTTTATAAAAAAAGGAAAAACAACATATAATCAGAGAAAGCAGCTGGGGATTCATATTACAAAAAACCAATTGGCTGAAAATGCAAATTTCCATAAGTGGCAGCAATTTTTTATGAGTCATAAAAAAAAAGATGATCTAGCAGATTCTTTTCTACAGGGGGTTTGGTATTTATCTGATCTTCAATTAATATAATTTGCGCTGCGTCTTACTTAAAATTATAAGTTCTTGTTTAAACATAAATAATGACTAGCGCTTCTCCGCATGTAATTAATTTGGGTGGTTCAAGCACACTGGGTCCGCGACTGAATGTAAGTTCTCCTGCTCCAACAGGCGCTGTTAAATTAAGCTCCCTGCCTGCAATGCGACCAAAGTCTGTCAACTTCGGACCTGGTATTGAGATGTTAATGAATCCTAAAAAACAGAACAGAGATGGACAATCGCCGAGTATTACTCTAGAAGATTTGGGTTCCTTGAATGCGAAGATCTCAGCAGCAACCACCCCCCGCCGCTCAATGGCAGACGCACGCGCTGCTGCTTTGGGAACAACCGCTCCCGGCTTAAATTTAAATATCCAAGAACTTAATGCAAGAAAGATGAGACCTATAACTCCCCAACCACACGGCAGCACAAGCACCATGCCAGTCGGTCCATTATCGGGAGTTGGAGTATCAACCGCTGAGGAAGCAAAGAAGAAGACTGAGACGTGGGATGGTTTTAAAAAATTCACCAATATCCCAGTTAATCCAAATACCGCAGTTCCGGACAAACCCAGAATGACAACAGAGCAAATTTTAAGAGAGAAGATTATTTATTTAAGAAAACTAGAAGCTCTAGCAAAGAAAGGGATAACGTTAACAAAAAAATATACAATGGATAGCCCACTGGCCGAGATGAAAGGTGAATATGAAATGATAAAGTCAGAGAGTGAAAAGAAAAGTAGTGTTAAATTCCAATCCAAGATGTTAATGGCTGCTGTATCGGCTGTTGAATTTCTGAATTCTAAATTCGACCCTTTTGATTTAAAACTAGATGGGTGGGCAGAAGCTGTGAACGAAAATATTGATGATTATGATGATGTCTTTGGAGAATTGCATGAGAAGTATGCGGGGAAGGCAAAAATAGCACCGGAATTGAAACTCATATTTATGTTGGGAGGAAGTGCAGCGATGTTGCATATGACCAATACCATGTTCAAGTCTTCATTGCCTGGTATGGATGACATCATGCGTCAGAATCCTGAATTAATGCAACAATTTACTAGCGCTGCCGTGAATTCAATGAGAGAAGAGCGTCCGGGATTTGGTAACTTTATGGGTATGGCTATGGGCGCCGGCGGTGGCGGCGCTCCCGCTGGACATAGAATGCCGCCACCGATGCCCCGACCTGGACCAACAAATCGACCTGATATCGGTATGAGCAGGGGTCGCCCTGATTTCCCCGATGCTGTAAATATGGAAAGCGCGTTTAATAGCGTTGAAAGATCAGCACGTAAACCACGTCGTGATATGAAAGGTCCCGAAAATATAAATGACCTTCTCTCAGGACTAAAGACAAAAACAATCAATATTCAGAAAGAGAAAAAAGAGGACCAACGCAGTACCATTAGCATTGAAGAACTTAAAGATATTAAAGGAAAGGTTAGTATCCCACAACGTTCAAAACGCAAACCGCGCTCAAATCGCAACACCGTATCATTAAATCTCTAACTGATACACGCGGTCTTTTTCATATTTAAATCACAATTGATGCTTTAAATATAATTTCGAAATAGCTTATATTATGATAGGTATTTTATTAAGTGAAACAGCAGAATTAATTTACACTTTAGGAAAGTTTAGTTTTAATAGTGCGACGTGGGCTTATAATTGGTATTATGATATTCCAGAAGAACCAACGATTGAAAATCTAAAAATACGCATTAAAAAATTAGAAGATTTGGTTGAAGAAAATATACCAAAACAAAATCTTAAAGAAAATTAATAAATACCATCAAAACCCTCCAACATTCGCAAATGATTTCGCTTTCTCCGCTCTTTTCTTGCCTTATCAAGAAGTTTAATAGCACCATTTATCTCTTTCTGAGACACATTGCCATCTCCATCCAAGTCTAACGCCTTTTCAAACTGACGATATTTATTGGGAATAACACAGTAAGGGCTACCCTCGTGAAGTAAATGACCTGATAAAACATTAAATATCGCTGTCAAGGCAAGCGCCTTCAGAATATCGCGACTCCCCATCCATGATATAGCAAAAACTAATGCTTGTCGGGCATATTTATGCTGCAAATGTTTTTTTTGTGCTGCCGTCAATTCAATTGTTATATATTTTGAGCCAATATTAAGGAGCAACATGACCAACCCAGCAAAAAACCGACTTGAATTTAAACTATGGAAAGCTTTACTCAACCTATTAAACATACTTAATATACATGTATATTAAATATTTACCCTAATAAAGATTTCATTTGTGTAAAGCCGTCACGTACAGCTCGTCTTAACTTTCTTTTATTCCGATTTTTAAACCCTCGAATGTCATTAGTAAACGCTTCAACCTTCTTCTTATGTCCGTAGCGATTTAACTCAATAAATAGAAAAATGATAACGGCGCCCATCAAGAGAAAATGTATGTGATGCTTCATTATATTATAAAGGCATTTTAAATTTCCGGTTTTCCGACCATCCCTTTGCTCTCACCACCAAATTGACCCCGCGCCTCTTGAGACTTCAATAATGCATTTACCTTCCTTTTTCTATCTTCATCCACGATGTTCTTTTGGCTTACCACCTTTGGTTTAAGCATAGTCGACCGACCCAACCCTTCCTTCTTTCCGCTCTTTTTAGTTTTAATCGTCTCTTTGGAAGAAACACCCTCCTTCGATCCCCCTTTCTTTTTAGCTGCTTTAGGCGGATTTTCTAATCCTTCTTTCTCGTTATGTATTAATAAAATAAATATAAATGCGGCAATCAATCCGGTATTTCTACCATGAGTCATAGCAATGTATGCAATAATGCCAAGAGAAATCATTTTGCCTAAAACGGACTCAGCAAAATCTTTTAAAGCAGAAGGGCTTTTGTACATAAGTACTACCAAAATGATGATTAATGTAGCTTCAAGTGCGAATTTCATTTATATATATATCAAAGGATATTTTTCCGTGTAGATAACAAAAAATAATCTTATTTTTTTATAAGAATGTCTCAACCTTTACAATATTCAATATATGATGAACAATCAACAATGCCCAAAAAAAATAATAAAAGAAATAGAACATATAAAAAAAAATCTGTTAGTAAAAAAGTACAAAACTTTCTAGAAGCTATGGACAATCCCTCTGGTCCCGCCGATTTTTCAGCTACACCACAAGAATACCCAGCACATCCACAAAAACCCGAACCTTTAAAACGTAAGGGAGAGAATACTGATGGACCTATAGAAAGTTTTACACAACTACCAGAGGGCGCCTATACACCACCCAACCAAGAATACTATAACCAGTACGTACCATATTTTACCAATCCTACGGACAATCCTCGCATTGATGCACCAAAAGATGCACTCATGAAAAAACTAAACTATATGATCCATCTTCTGGAAGAACAACAAGATGAAAAAACAGGGAATGTCGCAGAAGAACTAATATTATATCTGTTTTTAGGCATATTCGTTATTTTTGTCGTAGATTCCTTCGCCCGCGCTGCCAAATATACCAGATAGCCACAAACTATGTCAGCACAAATACATCTTTTGAGAGAAATGGTCTGTAGGCAAAATTATAAAAATAATATGATGTCGTGCTTTTCAAGAAAGGAGTATACTTTTTTTTAAGAAATTGTGAAATATAGATATTATGTCCGAGATCTTCAACAAGTAAATATTTATAATCATATGGGATGAGAGAAAGACAACTGAAAAACTTTTTAATAAAAAGGGAACTATGTTTACTATCTGAGCAATATGAAGCAACTAAGTCAACGCTCATACCATTATCCTTATATTTTGTATAAGGATTACGAAAAATATAGCACCCCCACACCTCTCCATGATCCTGCAATAAATAGATATATAGTTGCTTTTTTTCAAGTAGATATTTTATATTTGAAAAATCAGCATGAACATAACAAGATATATTCACCGAGACTTCCTGCATGAAATTATAAAATAGATGAAATGTCAAAGGAGTTACCACGAGGGGGGGTGCAGGATCCTTTTGAATATTAAAATTATGGGTATAAAAACCATATGTATAGTAACATGTCATAGGCACAATAAAGGTAGCAACGCCCTCTCTTTTAAAAAGATAGGCAGAGATTGAGTGCTCTTGGCGACTTTTAACATAATGTGTATAAATAAGTTTTTGCGCAATGCCCTGTTTTCGTTTTTGCTTGGCTACACATAAGTAATCAACATAATAGACATCCAATTTTTTTCCAAAGAGCGACACCTGCAATGGCCGCGTTGTCATAGATCCAATACATTTATAATATGGGGTAACTTGTTTTGTTTTATAGTTAATTAGTGGTTGGTAGTCTTGCAGTAAACTTAGAAAACAAGGACGTGAATGTCCTTGAAAATAACTTAATATGCCCTCACTAGATGGCAGATAATGAGTATCTTTATCAGTGAGATAATGCTGCTTGTTCAATCTATAAAATATATCTTTTTTTTCTGCTGTTTGTACTTTAAACTTTGCAAATTCAATATAAGGATCATAAAATTTCCCCCCACTTTTGGGTATTTCATGTTGAATAATACCGGGGGGAAAGCACCAATAACCAAGATTATAAAAATGAAAAACAGGTTGCATAGACCAAAATCTAAATTTTACTTTACAAATAATTATAAACAGGGCATACAGGATAAGTAGAACTAATAGGATGTACATAGCCATCATATTAGTTGATATATATATAATATTTATATTATCACTCCTAATCTATTCAGGTTTCTGTAATATGTATATATATTGATACTCATACTGAGCACCGACCATATCAATCTTCCCTAGTAATATAAACCCTACCTCCCTTGCAAGTGAAAGGATATATTTCTGCGTAGGCATAAAGAGTGTATGGACATTTTGCCGAACATGTTTGGTCGTATCATCTTTGAATGTTTCTGTAAAAATCCCTTCATCATCCGCCTTATTTAATTCAAAGTTGGCTTTATATTCAAAATCCTTAAATTTTACTAACGAATTTGTTATTCTTTTCTTTGCAAATTTTTGGGCGGATACCAATGTCAAAGGATCTGCTGCAGGCAATATGGGGTCAAATTGATCTCGATTTACAAGATGTATAATTAAATACCCGCCAGGCATTAACCAATCAAAACTATTGCGAAAAAATTTCAACTTATCTTTGATATAATAAAGGGTAAAATAGAGGCATGTAATATGTGTGAATGATTCTGCGGGAAATAACATAAAGTCGAGAGCACTACCGGTTTTAAAATCCCAATTAGGATATTTTTTTTTTGCTTTTGCAACCATATCAGGAGAGATATCTAAACCTATAGCATTCATACCCCGTCGATTGAAAGCATTCACGTGATGCCCGGATCCGGACCCAACATCCAATATGAGACTTTCTTGCGATGGCTTGGTGATATTAACTATTTCACCAATCTCAAAATCATTTTTTATATTACTAAACACAAGATCATCATAAATAGTAGCATAAAAATTATCATAAATAGCATTCCCTTTCTTTAATACAAATTTTTCTTTCTGGACAAATCCCTCGCGTACAGGACGATGTTTTCCAACCAACACTGCTACAAGTAATAGTATAAATATCCAAAATAACATTTGTGTCCATATAGAAGATTTTGAATAGATTTTAGATATTTTGTTCATAGTGAGCATCCTTATATGTATTAATAGTATTTTTTTTGTATTAAAGTAAATATAATGAATGAAAATGAAATAAATGACATGCGAAAAAAAAAAGACTTCAGAGGCATCACATTCTCAAAATTTAAAAAGAATGATGCCAAAAAAGAGCTTCTAAAGTCTCTGTTCGAAGGCAAACTAGAACCGGCGTGCTATTGGGGCGCTGAATTTATATGTGCAGGACATTTCATTGACCTTTGGGATATAATATTGCATTTTATGAGTAATAATATTCATTTAGGGAACCCTAAGCTCCCTATTTATATAGAGTTAAGGTTTCAAACCTTCAAAAATATTGTTATGAATGGATATGTTGGACAAGAAATGCGTTTACGTAATAATATTAAAATTAGACAACTATTTGCAGAGGTGTTAAGCATATTATGTCTATCAAAGAAAAAAAATAGCCTTGATCGGCATCATATTAATAAAAGCGATTTTCATATGGAAAATATAACAGCCAAATTAAAAGCCGACAATGTCTCATATGCATCACCCACATTTCGAAAAGGCGATCCCAAAGAATTATTCATTGCAATTAATGAACTAGCTTACCATATTACAATAGACTCTCGTAATATGAATGATGCTTGTTATTGGGTCGAATGGATATTAGAATTTGAGAGAATATGCATTGCCAAAAAAGATAAATGTCGGGTCGAAAGACGAGGTTTTGTACCAGTTGTATCAAATCAACAAATGGATGTAATATGGCTCATCTGGGAAGTTTTTCTTAACGAAGCCGATAAAAAAAACGATGGCACCAAGGAAATAATTCTAGCCCTTCTTAATCTATTTTGTATACGTTTTACATTGGGTTGTAAGCGAAAACGCAAGTTCTTAATCTATTTTGCCATTGTCTTATTAACAGAACACGTAGAAATGAAAACACCCATTTATACAGAACAAAAAATAATTGAAACCATTAAAAATAAAATCAATATTATCTACAAACAAGTAAAGAATAATGAACAAGCTCCCAAAACAGGATATCTCTTTAATAATTCATTTACAGACGGCAATTTGGAAAAAACTATCAGCAAATTAGAAAAAATGCAATCAATGAATCATATTCTTCATCGCAAATAAGAGTATAAACAAAAATAGGTACATTTTAGTATCTAGAATGAGTGAAATATGTGCTATTTGTCGCACCGATTTATCGGGTACTCCTATTCATACACTGCAGGAATGCGGCCATACATTTCACGTAGAGTGTGCTATTCTTTGGTTTAGAAGCCCACGTGATATCTATGTGCATCCCCGGCATCAGCACGAGCTCGGTATACCCGGCACTTGCCCCCTCTGTCGATCACCCCCCGATAGAAAATATCATTTTGCCACGCGCCGCGCCCGCGTCAAAATACTTAGAAAGTTATCGCGCAAAAATACGACTCCAGACGTTATTAAAAAAGCTTTTAAAAAGGAAAAGCAACTCAGAGATAAAGAGCAACAATCTATTTTAGCTTTACGAGGGTATCGCAAAGAATATCGGGATATTCTAGCAAAGGGTGTGCGGTTGCGTCACCAACGTTGGAAGGCACAAACACGCGTGTGTGAAATACATGATCAGATTGCTTGCTTTGATCCACATGTATTGCTTGAGGATGTTACAATCTTATTTAATTAATTTCTGTGCGTTTTTATATAAATTGTATATATGAGTAGAAAAACACGAAAAAGGAAACGAATTTTTAATAAGACAAACAAAAATAAAAAAAGGTTAGTCGTTGGCATTATATCCGTGCCACTCACACCAGGTAAAAAGTATTTTAGCGTCTGTGGTGATTCTTATATTGCAACGTCTCATATTTCTTGGTTAAAGCGACAGGGTATCAAAGTTATAGCGATTCCTTATACCACAAAGAAATTTAACTATTACATGCGCCGGATTAATGGATTATATTTTCCGAGTGGTGGCGCATTTGCGGGTACGCAAAAAGCCTATTACCAGTGTTGCAAAAAATTTGTTAAATTAGCAATGAAGCAAAATGACAAGGGGCATTATTTTCCTATATGGGGCGGTTGTATGGGCATGCAACAAATGATGATTATTGCCGACGAGCATGATGATTTAAAACATCTATTGACTCGCTTTGACTCGTTCAAAAATCTCATGGAACGGCTTCACTTGACCCCCGAAGGTCATCGCAGCCGTATGATTCGTTATATGAATGCCAAGATAACCCGTAAAATAGAGAAAAAATGCTGCACATTAAACAATCATAAAATGGGTATTAGCCCTGCTAAGTTTAAGACACATAAAAATCTAGATAATTTCTACAAAATCGTGTCTTGGAGCCCTGATAGAAAAGGGAAAAAATTCGTATCGACTATAGAGGGACGCTATTATCCCTTTTATGGGGTACAATGGCATCCAGAGAGAAGCGCAGAAATGGATATTTTTGCTAAGTTTTTCAAATCTGAATTGAAAAAGAATAATAGCAGATTACATAAAACACGGCGCAGTTTAATGAGAAAGGACATAGATTGTTTTCATTATAGTAATTCTCTTTACAAGAAATGTAGATTTTACTGGCATAACCGAACATCAAAACACAATAGGAAACTATGTAGTACAGCACAGCTATTAAAAAAAAATCCTAATGATACACGAGGGGGTATTTAAGTAGATGTATCTTTTTAATAAAAAAAAATATCTACTTTTGTTATATGCATTTCTGGAATATAGTTAAAATTATAGCATTAATTATTGTTTTGGCGCTCTTAGGATTTAATATTTTTACTTATTTAGCAAAGGGAACTGATGTATTCGGCAAATACTTAGGATTTGCTGAAAAAAAAATAGAGAAGGGAACTACGAATACGCTAAAATTTCTGGGCAAAGAGACTAATAAAGTTGGAAAGGCACTCGTTGGCGGAGTGAAAAAGACGGGGCAGGAAGTGGGTCGTGGCGCCTCTGCGGTGGTATCACCGCTTGCTAAAGCAGTTGATGGTGGGGGTAGTCGCGGAGGTGGACGGCGAGGCAAACGCAATGTAGCCCCTGATTCTTCAGGTGATAGTGAGATACAAAGAAAGCCTCATAAAGGCTATTGCTATATTGGATCGTGGCAAGGAATTCGCAGTTGCATTGAAGTAAAAAAGGCGAAGGAGTGTATGTCCGGGCAATTATTTCCAACGCGCGCCATTTGTGTAGATCCGAATCTAAGACAATAATTGATAAAATATTAACCAATTATTGTGTTTACCTTCCTGTTGCATTATTGAAATACCATTGCAGAGCGAAGTAATGTGGTACAGGCGTGGACTGCGTAGGGCGGTCTGTTGACATATCGGGTCCATTATCGACAATGGTTGCGATTTCTGTTGTATTCAAAGCATAATCGAAGTACCGCAAATCAGCCAACTCGCCATCAAAACCACCATTTGCAGTCACCCATACGTCCCCATAATTTTGTTTGGCGACGCCCTGCAGCTTATGACGCACTGCTATAGTTCCGTTTATGTATACATCGAGTATGTGACCTTCAACGCGAATCATTACATTAAGCCACTTGTTGAGGGGAATATCATCTATGACAACTTCCTCATCGATGGAATTATATGTGTTCATGACCACCACAAGCGAATTCTTCTTGGGATGCAAATACAAACCCGGTGCATTATTAGGCATCATCATTCCATTGGATCCAACATCGCCGTTACCTTTGCTAAATATATGCCTCATGGAACCCGACTTATATGCAAGACCACTGATATAAATCCACGTGGAATAAGTGAACTCGATGCCATATCTCTCGTTGGCGGATCTAACGAGCGTGATTGCGTTCGCACCATCAGCTGGATTTTGTGGAATAGTTGTCAGTTCTTTTGTATTTTGTTTTCGCCCTCGAATTAAATAAGGACTTTTGGTTGGAGATAAAACCCATTGGATCGCTTCAGTTCCTAAACGGAGTAGGAGAACAAACCCAATAAGCACAAGTATCACAATTGCAAATTTAGCCACGAGTGTATTACTCTGGAGAAATTTTTGTGCACCGCCCCTGAATTCCCCTAAAGCAGCCCAGTTTGACTTCTTAGTTGTTGTTGACATATATATAATATAAGGAAGAAATTAGATTTCTAAACTTCCTATTTCGTGATTATTTTTCATGAAGGCCAATTTTATTCTGTATTTCTCCAAGAAGGACAGATTGGCACCCGAATAACCTTCGCGGTAAATCTCATAAGCTTCACGTGGATTTAAAGCATGGTTAAAGAACCGGAAGTTAGACACAGAACCTGCAAACCCGCCATCAGGGCAGAGGAAGATTGGGGCAGTACTTGCAATCTTTGGCACACCCTCCATAATGCAAGTTTTCACAAGTTTGCCATCAACGTATACGTCAAGTGCTTTATTATGCAAAACAATAATAACATTTACCCAACGCTGCAATGGGACATTGGCCACTTCACACTTCTCTGGAGCCCCACCAGGGAAGGTTCCAATCTCAACAGCGAGCGAATTTTCCTGCGCCCCCAAACTTAATTGTGGTCCTACAACACCACCTTGTGTCCTACTAAATACAACTTTCTTCTCTCCAAAGCGATAGTTCCAATCCTCTACTGCCATCCAAATTGAGTAACTATAGCTCTGCGTGCTTTTCCCTAAACGATTGGCGCCGATACGATGTGCTGATTTTGCATTGTGTAAAGAAACCAAAGATTTAGATTTTTTGCTCGCAAAAAACCATTTGTAAACTAAGTAAATTACAATAACGAGAACAACACCTAGTATTATTTTACTTATTGCCATAACTATATTATAGACAAAGAAAGTTTCTAAAGAATCAAAATTAATTAATAATTTCTAATATGATAATTATTAATTATGAATGATTAACTAAATAGAGTATATTACCATACTCCTAAAGAGGACCAAAATTTTATTCACAAATTTAAATTACTAAAGGGTTAATTTATTGCGTACCCGCTGCCCCCCCCATACTTTACCTTGAAGCATTGTATATTTTATTGGGTAATATAATTTTATAACGCATATTATAAGGCGCGGGCGCATTTTTGGTTTTCGCTAATTTTGTGGTTAAAGATGACGGAATATGCTTTTTAAAACCATATCCAAAAACCAAATATCCTATTACTAATGCCCCCGCAATTGTGAGCCAAGAATGTTTGTCATAAAAATCTTCTCCACGTTTGACAATATGCTTATAAAATTCGCTTGTAGGTGCCATCACTACAGGAGGATTACGATCCTTCAAAAAATTATAAAAAACCTCAATACGCTCGCGGGATAGATTGCCAGAATAATAAACAACATTGCAAACACCACCGCTCAACCCATCTTTCTCACCAACAATAACGTCACTTATTTTCATATATGGCACGATACCTGCTGTCGTAGAAACTAAACGACCATTAATAAAAATATCTAACGTCCCCTTATCATAGTTAATCACAACATTATTCCATTTTTGCATCTTAAAATTATTCGTCTCATAAACTATTTTTTTGGTTTTTCCCGATAACATAGTAATACGCAAAAGATTCTTCTTCATATTGTAGGTAATGTTTGGCTTATTGCCATAATTTAATAAAGAGGTAAATTTGCTATACTTATAGCTATGATTAGGGGGTTGTTCATGTAAAAATATCCATGAGGAAAGGGTGTATTGATACCCAAAATCATTCCCTTTTTTTAAGTTCTCAAATTTTCCAAGGGGTGTGCGATTATCTGTGAAGATTGGGTCTCGAAGCAACATGGTGGAATCTTCAGCCTTATCTTTTAACATTTCCTTGCGCAATATCTCCAACTCATGTTTCTCCTCCCGAATCGTCTGGGTTAAATCGCCTACAGCTTTCTGATTACTCCTCACAAAACGCAACATCGCGTCCACGTTTGAAGTCGTATATCCTAAACCAAATAGCATCAATTTCACATCTTCGTCACCTAAATTTGGGACTGCTTCCCATTTTACATTTATTCCACCCTTTCTCTCACGTAACGCCTTTTCATTATTGCTTATGCTATTTTCAACACCTTTAATACGTTGTTTCATTAGTAAGATGTGCTCTTCATCGCCTGGATTTGTCAAATATAGCTTATTTACAATGCGTGGGAGGATGAAATAGATAAATAATACAAATAACTCGACTAAAATGAGCATCCTCGTTTCATGAGATGTTGTGTGTATGTCATTCATTATTATCTTTAAAATCGTTGAAGGGATAACGAAGACGATTGACATTAACATCTGTGTTGGCGAAGGGAAACCTTTTGGTAAATGATTTTTTAAAGCGTTAAATAAAATTGTGGTAACTGCGATAACAATACCAAGGATAAGGAGACTATATAAAAAGTAAGAAACATCGGTATGTGTAGCTGCTAAATAACTCAATGCCACACTAAAGGTGACAATAATAAACGTGCTAGCTAAAAAGGAGGCATATTTGCCATAGTTTTTCTCAAGATGTGCTATATTCTTCAGAAATGATGTTGGTGCCTTGCCGTCTGAGAAAGGAACATTAAACTGAACAAATAGGATGATGATGAGTGGTACTAAGCCGCCAATTAATAAGGTATTTATAGTCTTCGGCCAACGTTTGGTAATAGGCCATGGGTGAGTAATAAATATTGAAAAGAATATTAAATAACAAATGGTAAATTGCAATAAAACCGATTGGAAAGGGTGTGTATTAATAAGTAAAAGAAGTGGCGTTAGTTTTTTTTTAATCCAATTAATTATTGTTTTTATTATATTCATTGCAAAATTATAATACTCTATGCGACTTTTGCTTGTAGAAACTCCCAATAAAATTAATAATCCTATCATTGATAAGGTAAATATCGTCAAGAATATAGTTAAAAAATTTAAATGTGATATTGCCGAAAAAATTTTATCAAATATATCAAATATATCCATATTAATTTGAACTTAGATTATTTATTTCATATTCTCCATAGTCGTTTTCTTACCATGACAATTTGGACATAAAGCATTTAAGTTGTTTACATGATTGGTCCCCCCATCTGCTAATCTAATTTTATGATCAACTTGAAAACTAGCATCTAATTGGCGACCACAATGTGAACATTTCCAATTTTGTTGTGCTGCGACGAATTTTTTTTTGGTTTCGCTGACAGATCTTGAGTTTGATATGCTTCCTGAATTCATCATTCGTTTTGTCTGCGGTGCTAGATTTTCGCCATGTATTTGTTGATGAGCATTTGTGAAATCAAAGATGGGTGATATTAGATTAGCTGTATTCTTATCAATTGGCATATAGCGAATAATATCATTAGCATGTTTAAGCAATCCTTTGGATTCAATAGGTTTTTTTTTAATTAAAACATAAAGTGATAAACCTATAAAAGCAAACATTGTCATCTTGAGATATTTTTGCCAACCTTGAAGTATTTGTGTATATTTACCATCATAATATGTATTTACAACCAAAAATCCTGTAATGCCGAAAATCAAAAGTTCAGCTTTCATTATATATACTAATTTATTTATTTTTTAATGCAATACATTACTAGCAAACTCATAATAACAAGTATTGATATATCTATATTTCGTCGTCGTAGGTGTGCGCGTTTCTTTTCAACCATATCCTTGGGTTCATAATGTTTATAGTATAATTCTAAAGCATCATAAAAATCTACCTCTTGCTTATCTAAATGTTCATTTATCTTATTATGCATGAAATGCGTCCACTTCATAAATTCCATGCGAGAATCAAGATAAGGTGTCACCGGATATTTATCTAATAATTTGGCAAAATTATTTCCTATTTTTTCTGATGGTATGAACAATGGAAAATTTTGAATAAATTCGTAGTACTTTTTCTTTGTTACTGTGGTCGGACGTTGTGGATAATTCATTGCAATAGTGAATAAAAAAAACCAATAGTGCGGACCCCAAACTTCAGGATTCATTATAAGGAAAGAACATAAAAACTATTGTATTTAAACATATAATGACCAAATATAGCTTTTGTAATAATTGTGGAAAACAGGGACATTTATATCATCAATGCAAACGACCTATAACAAGTATTGGTATTGTTTGTTTTCGCCTGTCAGTTTCAGGACAGCGCGAGTATCTCATGATTTGTAGAAAAAATAGTTTAGGCTATGTTGATTTCATGCGTGGAAAGTATAAAGTGCATAATTTATTGCTATTACAAAATCTCATTAATGAAATGACTGAAACAGAGAAAAATGATTTAATTGCCAAAGATTTCAAAACACTTTGGACAGCCTTATGGGGGGAGTATGTGGGCATGCAATATCGTAGTGAAGAACTATCTGCCAAAGAAAAATTTAAACAATTATCAAGTGGGATTCAATTAAAAAATGGAAAGCAATATAATCTGAAAGAGTTGATTACCGCGAGTAATGTGATATGGGAAACACCAGAGTGGGGATTTGCAAAAGGAAGGCGCAATTACCAAGAAAATGATATATCATGCGCACTCCGAGAATTTGAGGAAGAAACAGGATATAATCGGAAAAGTATTAACGTCATACAAAATATTATTCCATTTGAAGAAACATTTACGGGGTCTAACTTTAAATCATATAAGCATAAATACTATTTGAGTTACATGCACAATGAAATTAAGCCCTCTGCCACTTTTCAACAAACTGAAGTTAGTGAAGTTAGATGGATGAGTTTAGAGAGCTGTCTTAAGCATATACGCCCATATAATTTAGAAAAAAAAGAGGTTATAGTGCAAATTAATAACGCTCTAGAAAAATATAGATTAATCTCATAATATATTAGTATGGCAACAACAGAAAATAAAGATGACGCAAGGATAAAGGAACGATATAACTTCCTTTATCCTTTATTAACACAACCAGACTTCAATATTAAAATAGCCGAAAAAAGAGAATTTCATGATACCAAATTTTCCGATGAAGTGATTGATAATGTAGAGACGCACGGAAATTTTCTTTGTAACGAAAAAGAATTTGAATTGATGCCTCATCAAAAATTCGTGCGTAATTTTCTCTCGAGTATGACGCCTTATAATGGTGTGCTTTTATTTCATGGGCTTGGAACTGGAAAAACTTGTACTGCTATTTCTGTTGCTGAACAGACGCGGCAGTATTATAAACATTTAAATAGTAATAAAAAAATTATCATTATAGCATCTCCTAATGTAAAAGAGAATTTCAAAACGCAATTATTTGATGCAAGAAAATTAAAACAAGAAAATGGAATTTGGAATCTCCGCGGATGCACAGGAAAGTCATATTTGAGAGAAATTAATCCAATGAGTATGAAAAATTTAAAAAAGGAAAATATTATCAAAGAAGTAAATAAAATAATTAGAGAATCATATCGCTTTATGGGGTATACAGAATTTTCAAATATTGTAGGAAAATTGTTGTCTACTACAAAGGGAGAGAAGGCGGAGACGCGCATTTTAAGAAAACATTTTTCTGATACCCTTATCATTATTGATGAAGTTCATAATATTCGACATACAGCACTAAACCCAAAAAAACTCGTAGCCATAAATTTATTGAAAGTGGTAAAAGCTTCACAAAATATGAAATTGCTATTTCTCTCAGCAACACCCATGTACAATAGTCATGACGAAATTATCTGGCTTTTAAATATCTTGAATATAAATGACGGACGCCCTCCCGTATTAAGAAAAGAAGTATTTGATAAAAAAGGAGAGTTTATTATATCTGATGATGGTGAAGAAAGTGGGCAGAAATATCTAGCTAGTAGATGTATTGGATATATCTCATATCTACGGGGTCAAAATCCGTATACTTTTCCATATCGTTTATGGCCTACTGAATTTGCGCCAAAATCCTCGCTTGTTAATATGTTAGCGAATTCCCATAAATCGTATCCTTCCAAACAAATAAACGACGAAGTTATTCTCGACCTACCAACACATCTCGATCTTTTTTTAGTTCATATTCAGAAATATCAGGGAGTTGGATACGCTGCCCTTGTAGAAACGATTAAAGGGAAGCTAGCAGAAATAAAAAAAACTGATGCCTCATTAGGATATGAAATGCTAGAAAATTTAATGCAAGGATTAAATATGATTTTTCCCTATACACTTCCTATTACAAATCCGAGTTTACTTTATGGTAAAAATGGATTAAAGAATACGATGATTTTTAACAAAAAGAACCATAACTATAAATATAAAAATAGTATACTTCAAGAACATGGACGTATATTTTCGTCATCAGAAATAGGAAAGTATAGTAGCAAAATAGCTACTATTATGCATAACGTTCAAAGGTCAGAAGGAATAATTCTCATCTATTCGCATCTTATATATGCGGGATGTATTCCGCTTGCGCTTGCTCTCGAAGAGATGGGATTTCAGCGCTACGGGCGTAAATCGCTTTTCAAAACTGCCCCACATCCACCTGTAGATTATAAAACTATGCGCCCAAAAAGTGGGGATGGACCATTTGAGTCAGCGAAATATGCTATGATTACTGGTGACCATAGTCTCTCGCCAAATAAAAATAAAAATGAAATGGCGGCAATTACCAATATAAAAAATATAAATGGTGAAAAAGTCAAAGTTGTGATCATTTCAAGAGCCGGCGCTGAAGGTCTTGATTTTCAAAATATTCGACAAGTTCATATTCTAGAACCTTGGTTTAATTTAAATCGAATAGAACAGGTTATTGGACGGGGTGTACGTAATTGTAGTCATAAAGCCCTCCCATTTATTAAAAGAAATGTTGAAATATATCTCTACGGCACCCTTCTCTCCGGAAAAGACCCGCAGGAGAGCGCCGATCTATATATTTATAGAAAAGCTTACGATAAAGCAATCCAAATAGGACAAGTAAGCCGTCTTCTAAAAGAAAATGCTATCGATTGCTATTTGAACAGCAGCTACAATAATCTATCTATCAATAAGATTGTAAAGCAGCAACTATCATCAGTTCCAACAGGAGCAGCTATTAATTTTAATATTAAAAGCAAACCATACTCAGCACTTTGCGACTATATGAAAAAATGTAAATATAATTGTGTACCAGTAGGAGACATTCGTGAAATAAATGATGACACATATAATGAAAGATTTATAATAATGAATATGGATAAAATCGTAGAGAGAATACGCTCCCTTATGAAAGACCAGTTTATATACAAGCGGCATGATCTCATTTCACACATAAGAGTTCGCAAGGATTATCCAATGATGCAAATCGACGAAGCCTTGAGCTATTTAATTGATGATAAAAATGAGTTTGTCACAGATATGTTCGGTCGCCTTGGTAATTTAGTCAATATTGGCGAGTACTATATGTTCCAGCCTCTAGAAATCGAAAACACTCAAATACCATATTTTGATCGCGCGCAGCCTCTCACATATAAACGCGTTCTAATAGATGCGCGTAGCAAAAAAAAACCCAAACCTAGCTCAAGACGCAGTATCATGAATCGACTTCAAGAATATCAAGCATGCATCCATAATGCGGACCCATGCAGTAATTTAGAATATTCCGAATCCTATACCTCTATTCAATTTCTTACAATGCCACCATTCAATTTAGATCGTGAACTTCTCGTACAATTTATGTATAGCCGTATATTCGATAGTTTTTCATATCTAAATAAATTAGAATTACTCAACTTCTTATGGAATTCTGACTCAATGCTAAGCGAATTTGATAAAAGACTGAAAGAAAATATAATGTCAACATTTGTTCTTGAAGCAATAACGGGGCAAACCGCAACACCCAAACAATTCATATTGCCTGTCGCCGAAAAACTCATAGACCGGAAGATAAAAAAAAGAATCTTAATCCTCAAAAAAAAATGGGTTCTTGCTACAAAGAATGATTTAGTTGAATTAGGACATATGTATGATCTAGCTATCGAAGATAAATTCCAAAAAGACAATATTAATAACATAATAGGATTTATGGGAAGTGTAAAAGGAAGTGGATTCAAATATAAAGTTATTGATATTAAAAATAAGTCCAAACGCAATCGTAGAGGATTTCAATGCATTACACAACAAAAACAAAAAACATTAAAATTATTGAATTTATTGCTGTCTGAGGGACCAATTAAGAATTGGCATCAATACAAGTTTGTAGAAAAAAATAAGACAAAACCAACTGAAATACTCATTCCTCGAGGGTTTTCAAGACATAAATTATGCATTATTCAGGAACTTCTCCTCCGTTATTACGAGCACACCGACCCAGATAATGCTTGGTTTCTCTCCTCCTTCGGCGCGAAGTTCAATAAAATTGAAGAATAATAATAGAGAAAATATGTATACTATATATAATGTCCAAGTTTACAAAAGGGAAAAAGAAGCAGACTGGGCTTTATTTCAAAAATATCATTACACGAAAGGTCAATATTCAATTCAAAGATGTAGGCGGAAATATTGAACATATTATAAATCAGAATTTAAGACGGACATTAGAAGGGAAGTGTATTTATGAAGGATATATTAAGAGGGATTCTATTAATATCTTAACATATTCCTCAGGGCTTATTGATGGAAATTCTGTAATTTTCGATGTGGTGTTTGAATGTCAAGCATGTCGCCCAGTAGAAGGCATGCAGATTCGATGTACTATAAAAAATGTTACAAAAGCAGGGATTCGCGCCGAAATTGCAGGAGATATATCGCCCGTTGTTATATTTATTGCACGCGATCATCAATATCAAAGTAAGTATTTTTCCGCAAGAAAGGAAGGTGAAGATATTTTGATAAAAGTAATTGGACAACGTTTTGAACTCAATGATAAATATATTTCAATTATTGCAACTCTTGTTGAACCAAAAAAAAAAAATAGATAGCAAATATTTACTTAAATATATAATTTATAATTTTTTATATGGACAATTTAATAATATTAAAAGAGAAACTTCAAGCTTTAAGCAAATTTCACCAATTAGAGGTATTACGTCTTTTACAAAAAAAAAAGGTTGAGTATACGGAAAATCGAAATGGTATATTTGTTAATATGAATAAATTAGATAATAATAGTATACATGCATTGGGTGACTATTTAAATTATGTATCAACACAACAAGATCAACTAGAAATAGGCGAAAAGAAAAAAGAAGAATATGCTAACTCTTTTTTTAAAAATAATAAAGAAATGGCGCTTACATAGATAGATGAAGATAATTAAACATTTACAAGAATTTGCATTAGATATAGGTATGTTGAGAAATCTACCTAATGCAAAGGTGGCAAAAACTATTAATCAAGTAAATATACCTGTATATAAAAAAGAAATAGGTATATTTACCCCTCGAACTTATGATACTCTTTTTTGGTGTTTCTATATTATTCTAGAAGGTAAAGATGAATATTTTATGATAGGTAATCATAAATTTCAAATAGAAAAAAATAAGAAAATATCATTTATCGAGAAACTAAGAAAAAACAAGGACCTTATGAAAGCAAACAAACTAAAAATCAATAATCTTGAAAATGATCTTCTGAATAATCGCTGCATAACTCATAAGACATTTCTTGCACTTTGTATCTTATATAATGTGAATATTATCATGATCTTCGACAATTACTACTATGAATATATACCGATTCCCTCCCAAACTCCACATATAATAAGAAATGTAAATAATAAATATGGATTGGATTACCAAAGCATAAATCTAGCCAATGAACTTACAAACTATTGGAAAGTTGAGAATATTCATAAACCTCTCAAGGGTGTATCAACGTTTAAAATATCTGAACTATACAAAATATACAAATGTCTCTATCCCGAGACGAATGCACTTGGTAAAAACTACACAAAGAAAAAATTATATAATTTAATCACGCTTAAAATTGAATAAAGATATTTTAATATTAATTTATTATATATTCATGTCTGAAAGACTTTCTACGCTCGTGGACACATATCTAACATCAGAAAACGTACATGATGAATTGGAGGTCAAATTTGGGACGAAACATCGCGGTGCTTTAACACGCATAGATTTCGATAATATTATTCGAAACCTGAAAAGCAAAGGTTTTACAAGTGCTCGGGCAACGGGTGCGTATCGTCTTACGATACAAAGTTCATTTACTGATGTAAAAAGTGGAGCTGTTAAAATGTCAAACATACGTATAGAGATTCCTTCTCTCAGTAATATTAAAAAGTTTTGTGAAACAAATCGCTTTGATGTAAAGGGAAATGCCGGTGATATATTGGTTGAAAATCTGCCAAAATATATTACGTTCACACAAAAGCGGCGAAAGTATATTGGTAACAAAGTAGTGAGACCGGTTGATTTTGATGACTTCAATTTTCGCCTTGACCTTAAGGAAGAAAATAATATTCCTATCTCTGATCGGCGTGTTAAATCAATGCTTAGAGAATGGGATAATTCCAAAAAAAATTATAGATTTATTAAAAGATTCACATTTACCCATAAAGATTATCCCTTAAAAGTAGATTGTAGTATTGTTAAGACCTCAAAAATAGTGGGTGGACATATGCTAGCGGCATATACAATTCAAGATTCTAATCTTTTTAGTAATCCGGAACACTACGAAATAGAGATAGAAATCAATTCTCTGTCTGATATTAAGCAATATGAGATTAAGAAGAAAGATATTGTTACCAAAATGCGAAAGGCGATACGGATCATATTGGGAGGTTGGCAACGTAGTAACTACCCAATAGCTTTCAGTGAACAAACGAAAATTCTTCAGAATTATATGAAATTAATACATGGTCGCGTCAGTCATGACTCTCGTATACGCCCCAAAGATTTTGTTGGGCCATCTTCTATTTCTCTCGAAATGGGGAACATCATTTCACCAGATCCTGAACTTAAAACGCCAAATATTCGCGATCCGTATACCTTAACGGATAAAGCCGATGGATTACGTAAACTCTTATTTATAAATTCTCTAGGACGTGTCTATTTGCTAACTACGGATATGAAAGTGCAATTTACTGGCAGCAAGACAGCTAATGGTTTATTGCATAATTCTATACTTGATGGTGAACATGTTTTACATAATAAGATGGGTAAGTTTATTAACAAATACTTGATATTTGATATTTATTTCAAAAATAGAGAAGATTTGCGTCCTCTGCCTTTTGCTGCATTGGAAAAGGATGAATATTCTAACACACGTCTTAGCGAACTTAGGGAGTTTGTTAAAGAATTGGATTTGGAACCGCTTTCCGGTGAAGGTGATGCTCCGCTCAAGGTTAACGCCAAGACATTCCATAAATCTAAGGGTAAAGGCATCTTTATAAATTGCAATAAACTGCTCAGTAGTATTGCTGATGGAGCATTTGAGTATGAAACCGATGGGCTTATATTTACGCCGGCAAATACAGGGGTCGCGTCAAATAAAATAGGCGAAACGCCACCGGGACGCAAGATTACGTGGCGGCGCTCACTTAAATGGAAACCTCCTCAATTCAATACAATTGACTTCCTTATCACTACAAAAAAAACTGCTACTGGACAAGAATTTGTTGGAAATATCTTTGAAACAGGCGAAGATATGTCAGCAGTTAGACAGATAGTTCAATACAAAACTATAATATTACGTGTAGGTTACGACGAACGTAAACATGGGTATCTTAATCCCTGTCAAGATATTATTGAGGGAAAATATCCGTCGAGTCGCCATGATTATAACAATGATCATTATAAGCCCGCTCCTTTCTATCCTACAAATCCCAGCGATCCAAATGCGGCTATTTGTAATATTAAAATAAAACAAGATATTTATGGTAATAATTATATGCTAACTGAAAATCAACATGAAACGTTTGAAGATAATATGATTGTTGAATTTAGATATGATCGTACCCGGGAGGATTTTTGGCGGTGGATTCCTATTCGTGTCAGGTATGATAAGACGGCGGAATATCGGCAGGGGATAAAGAACTATGGGAATGCTTTTCATGTGGCCCAGAGTGTATGGCAATCAATACATAATCCTATAACAAGTGAAATGTTGAAAACGGGAAAAGGAATTCCTGATGAACTGGCTGACGACAATGTCTATTATCGCCGCTCTGGCGCTACTAATACACGTGCATTGCGCGATTTTCATAATTTGTATGTAAAACGTCTTCTCATTTCGACTGTAGCTGAGCGAGGCGGAACATTAATTGATCTTGCTGTTGGAAAAGCAGGTGACCTCCCAAAATGGATCCATTCGCATTTAAGTTTCATATTAGGTATTGACATATCCAAGGATAATATCGAAAATAGAAAAGATGGGGCTTGTGCTAGATATCTTAATTATCGAAAACGCTTTCGTAGTATGCCCGATGCTCTCTTTATTGAAGGTAATAGCAGCTTAAATATTCGCAATGGCAGTGCTGCAGCAACAACAAGTGGAGGTCAAATATTACGTGCTATCTTAGGTCAAGGCGAAAAGGACGCTGCTAAATTAGGTCGCGCTGTCTATAAACAATACGGGAAAGGTAAGAATGGATTTGATGTTGTATCCTGTCAGTTTGCCACGCACTACTTCTTTGAAAATCAAACTATATTACAGAACTTCATTCGAAATATAAGTGAAAATTGTGTAATAAATGGCTACTTCATAGGGACCTGTTATGACGGCGATAAGATATTTGAAGCTCTCGAAAATAAAAAAGTTGGTGAAGGTATTGGAGCTGCCCAAGATGAGAAAAAACTTTGGGAAATTACAAAACAATATAGCAGCGATACATTTGAAAATAATGCAACAAGTGTTGGATATGCAATAAATGTATATCAAGAATCTATTAATAAAGTATTTCGCGAATTTTTGGTTAATTTTGCCTATCTTTCGCACTTACTTGAAATATATGGATTTTCCTTAGTTACTCCTGAAGAAGCGAGAAAATTAGGTATGCCCAATGCCACGGGTCTATTTAGCGAGCTTTTCACATATATGGAGCGTCAACTTGCGGAAAAGAAAATTCGTTCCCCTGACATTGGTCGGGCTGCCGAGATGACACCCAAAGAGAAACGTGTTTCTTTTTATAATAGATATTTTATGTTTAAAAAACATAAACATGTAGAAACCGACAAAATATTACAAGTTATGATTGGTAATGCAGCTGCTTCAACTGAACATAAACAATTGGCTTCCAAAAAGAAAAGAAAACAAGGCAAAAAGCCCAAAAAAATCTCTAAGAGAATAAATATAGAGAGTATTCAAGGAGATAAAGTATGAGTTATTATGTCTTACCGCGTATAAATTGCAACATAAGTGCGTCAAATATAAAGATAAAATTTGGACAAAATGATGAGGAAGTGTACATTAATAAAAGTCTATCACAATATTTAAACAGGGTAAAAGAAGAAATTGATGCGTATATTAATGAATGGGATGAGATAAAAAAAAGAACGAATCCCTTTGAATATATACATACTACTATTCCCCATACCAAAAATTCAATTAGTAAGATTAAGCCTATTTCTCGATCATTTTTCAAAATGGTTGAAATATGTAATATATTTCATCTGTTAGATGGATACAAGGATAATAACATCAAGACATTCCATCTCGCTGAAGGTCCTGGTGGATTTATAGAAGCGATGGTTTATATGCGTAATAATCCCAAAGATATCTATTATGGAATGACATTGCTCGATTCCAGCAACACAAAAGTGCCTGGTTGGCGAAAAGCCGAGAGCTTTCTATCAAAGAATAAAAATGTAATTATTGAAAGGGGTGCAGATAATACCGGAAATCTATATAAGCCAGATAATTTAAAATATTGTAGAAAGAAATATGGTAATTCGATGGAATTAATAACCGCCGACGGCGGCTTTGATTTTTCTATTGCCTTTGAAAAACAAGAAAGTCTTGCCTTACGACTAATTTTTTCCCAAATTGCATTTGCAATAACTATGCAAAAACATAAAGGCAGTTTTATTTTAAAAGTATTTGATATCTTTCTACGTTCCACAACAGAGCTTATTTACCTGTTATCTTGTTTTTATGAAAAAGTATATATTATAAAACCTCATACAAGTCGATATGCTAATTCAGAAAAATACATTGTTTGTAAGTATTTTAAGGAAATCAATACTTCCAAAATTTCAGAGAAGTTTCTCTCTGTTTTTTATGTACTCGACAAATTAGATTTTACAAAATATAGTATTTCCTCGCTATTAGATATTCCGATACAATACTACTACTTAATTCAGCTAACAGAGTTTAATGCCATTTTTGGGCAACAACAAATAGAAAACATTGTAAAAACAATGTTGGTTATTGAACAAAATAATATGCCGCGGCGTGACTACCATGGTCAAGGACGCCAAACTAATATTCATAAATGTATTCAATGGTGCATTAAAAATAATATTCCATATAATAAGAATTTATGTCCCAAAAATATATTTCTCAGCAGCGCGACCCAATAAGGCGTTTAATATATCTTTGGGTAACACATATCACAACGCCGGACGCAATACGCTTAACAACATGTGTTCCTTTCTTCTCTAAAAAGTTCTCCAGCTCCCCAATCATCCGCATATCTTGGTGAGAAAGGCGTGTATACCGGATCTTTCTACTAATATCTTTTTGTTTTTTTATTGGAAATTCAAAACAGAAAGATGTATTATTTCGCAAACTATACCCGTGCTTTGTTGTCATCTGACGGACAAGAATAGATGTATAATCCTTATGAAATCCCGCAAAACACGAATTCACAAGTAAAATCAATTGTTTGTTATATAGCATATCTCGGACCGAAGGGACTATAAATTCATGTTTCTCATACACCGCCGTTTTACGCAAGAGTCGCCGAGTGTTATAGTTATTACTCAAATAATACCAAATAACGATAGGAATGGCAAAACATATACCAAAGTTATCTCCAGCTTGGATATTTGTGCCATAATAGTTATAATCCTTCGTACCATTATAATTAATTACTATACCTGAGTCACTATGGATATCCAAAAATTCCTTCATATGTTTGAAGTATGCCTTCAAACACATTATATCAATTGGCTCCTTGAACTTCAGTTCCTTTTTCCGATGACGAGTAATACGAACCTCGAAGGATGTGGTATCGAGCATATCGATTCCGTGTGAATTAATATAGAAACAATCATAATTACCATCTTTTGTAGGCTCAAAAATGGCACAAGTGCAATGATGTGTATATTCGCGATCATCTTGGATCACTTTATCCCTTCCGTGCCCCTCCACATATTGCACCTCAAGAAGAAAGTAGTTGGAAAGATTGAATATCACGAAAATTGTTTGTCCTTTCTCCATTTCTTCCATTAGTTGTGTGTTAAAATATTCCTCCTTATATTTCATCTTATCTGTGTAAGAGCCGCAGATAAGATCAGCAAATTTAGTTGGTGCTTCCTCTAAGTTGGATACTATATCTACCAAATCCCATTTAACGTGCAGCATGACTATATCCTTTTTTTTTGCCATCATCTTAAATGCCTTATGCGCATATGTGTCATAATTCAATGAGAAGAGTCCATGCTTGGCAGCTTTCTTAAAAAGCGTATCTAATTTTGTTTGTGTCGAGATGCTATGCGTAATCGACTGCATTTTGTAATTATGTCTGTTGAATAATCTACTATCAAAAAATCTATTCAATTTTAGTGCGGCGGGCATGAACAGGGAATATTCTGTCCGTGACATGGATTTTTCAGAGTACCTGTGGAGCAAAAGCAACAATTCTTTGATTTTTCCTTAAATATTGACTTATTGGCTGTTTGTCCTCCAAAGTATTGCTGGGTATACGGCATCGTTCCCACGATTGTATTATATTTAAGGCGGTTCATCCGGCTCCGCGAGGATACAGCACCCTGCTTCTTAAACTGGGGATTATTCCTTTTGTATGTAGCCATAGCTCTAGTGGGACAAATATTCACGTTACAAGTCTTTGGAAAGGTATTGGCTCCACTATTATCAATAAAATTAAAAGCATTGTCTTTGTATGACTGGCAACTACTTTCTAGATAGCCACGCGTTGTGTAGCTATAACTAGCATCTATAACACCGCCTCGGTTCTGAATACGTTTTATGGGAGGCACGCAACAAGTATTCTTTATCACTTCTTGCCAGCGTGTATTATGGGGCGGACAACAACCGATGCCTTTACGCCACCCAATTAATGGATTAGGTCCTGCAATATCACATTGTCCAGGATTTCCACCCATGCGTCCTTGACGAAATGCAACATATGGTGTGGTTTGAATATTTCGCATACTAATTTGTGGTATGGTTAGTTTTGGCATTTATATATTATTATTATATATGAAATTACTTTCTTTTCTTTTTATAATTTTTGGATTATATGCAATTATTTTACCAAGTGATGGAAAAGGAAGCTATAAAAATGCTGATCTGATGCAAGCATGGGGGATTTACTCTGTTACCTTAGGTTTACTGATTGTATCTCATAAAAAATATTATAAAACAATATTATTTTATTGCTTTTTGGCTAGTATAATTTGGCATTTTTATCTTATTGAGAAAAATGGAATGACTGAACATCACAAACATTCCATTGCCGTTAATATTTTTGCTATCTTTCTTTTATGGATCTCCTTGAACAAAAATATGCAACCTTCTTATGACATTATTTAATTTCTTTATAAATTATATAATGAAGTTAGGTTCACGTGAATTTATGATTGTAGGCATCTTAGTCATATTATATATGCTCTTAAAAGGCAGCACAAAGAGCGATGTTGTTGTAGTGGATCAAGGTCCGCGTTTCATTCGGGGTCCGCCGAGACCAGTATTTATCCGCCCTTGGGGGCATGGTGGGCAGGGCGGGCATGGTGGGCATGGTGGGCATCACCATCAAAAACCACCTAAAATTCCCATCAAACCGCCAAAGATTCCTGTAATTCCTATCAAACCACCAAAGATTCCCATAATTCCTATTAAACCCCCCGAGCCTTTTATGAACAATCTTAGACCTCCACCGCCCGGTATCCCAGTTCAATCTCAACGCTGGTCTTAAACTCTTAACCTAATTAATACTGCTTTTTGTTGTAATTTTTAGGATTATCTTGTGGATCCTGTGGGTAATCTGGGGGACCACGTCCCGGATAGTCACACCGGCCACTTGTTATCTTTTCATTAGCAATCACGCCCGTCGTAGGCGATGTTCCTTGTGGCGTTCCATTCACAAAGAGATCCGCGAGACCGCCGTTAGTAAAAGGTTTATTGCAGTCGCCAAGTCTAATAGTAGCAGTTGTACCGCCACCGCCACCAGTTGTCGAAATAATAATCCCAGAACCGCCGCCAGTTTGTGTAACTGCATCTCCTGCAACCGGGGTTGGGAGTCCACCCGCCGGATCCCATGCAACCACTTGCGTACATGGGCAACAACATAGATTCGCCGTTTTGAAACCGCGTGCAGCTATATAACCATTTGCAGTAACAGCACCTTGATGCCTAAAGCCCCAATTACTGCGTTTATACGTTGCAACAGAGGGAGTTACCTTATTAAGATTTGAACTACAATCAGTGCCACAGCAAACTGCTTGACCTATATTATTCTGATTATTAACATTATTAAATGTAAAACTGGATTGACCTTTTTGATCGTAATATGCCAATTTACATCTTTTCCTTAAATATTGGCGATAATTATGATTGTAACTTTTATCGATTTTACCCGAGACCTTATAAGGCACACCACCATTCCGCGCCGTCTGCGCAGGACTCGACCTCGCAGTATTTTGAATCGAATGATTCCGCGGTAAACAACAATCTGGTCCATTCACATTCTTAAATACTTCTTGCCATCCAGCAGTATTTTGGCTATAGCATGGGGATTTCGATGCTGTTCCAATCACATACCCGGTAGTGATGGTAGTGTCGTTAATTGTGATGCCAGCGCCAGTGCCGCCGGCACCGGTGGGGTTATCTGAAGTATCGAATGGGTCGCTACAATCATCCAGATGGATATTAAAACTACGTTCGGGAGATGTCCCAGTTATACCTATAATAATGCCGGTTGCCCCACTAGCATTCCCAGTCACTGGGTTGCCAACTGCAACATAAGAAATAAAAGTGGTTGTCTCTTGGATTACTTGAGTACAAAAACAGGGTTCGCAACATACTTTCTCCTTGCGCCATCCAATCAATGGATTACGACTTTTAACGCAACACCCTGTATTCATGGAAAAATTGGGGTTTGTGCGCCGTGTGGTGTTAAATGTGGGATACGCAGTTGTTTGGACATTTCTTTTTGAAAAATTCATCCTGATATTACGCAATGGCATTTATTATACAAAGAGAAAAAATAACCACATAATATAATGAAAACATATATTTGTGTATTAATCCTTCTTTTTATATGTCTAGTACTTTACAATCTCCTAACCGCGAGAGAGGGATTTACCTGCTTTAGCGGGCAACAGGAAGCAAGTATACACACCAATACGACTAGATTAAGTCAAGTATCAAAGGATGTGCAAGATTTTTTGGATAGTGTAGCAAAAATAGAAAAACAGGTTAAAACAAATACAACGGGTATTTCTACAAATATTCAAAATGATTTCAAAATAGAGAGTGCGCTTTCCAACAAAAAACACAAAGAGGACAAGTCCGATGAAGAAGCCAAATCAATTAATCCTTCCGCGGGTATGGCGCAAGGTGTGGCAACACAAGGACCTTCCGCAAAAGCTTCTGCTGGAATTTAAAATAAGAGGAAAATATAATGAAGGGATATATTTATCTTTTGATTATAGGATTTGGCTGCTTAATTGTATATAACTTATTTTTAAAAGACTTATCAATACGTGAACCCTATGAAAATCAGGGGTCTACTGAAGATGAACCAACGGACACGGCTACAGGTTACAATGGTAATGTTGCTATGTATACTGATCCAGCGAGCGGCAAAAAAAGTTGGGCATCTCCTCTCGTTTATCGTATTAATGTTGTAGAGGATGCGGACAGCGCGCAAGATAGACGAAATTCTGCCGAGGATCGCGGAACAGTGGCTCAGAGATGTGCACAGGATAAGGAGTTTATTACAACGAATAAACAAGGCATGGATGCACTAGAACAACGAATTAAGTGGGGTAAACAAGAAATGACTCGCATACAACCTATTGTAGATAAAAATACTAAGGGTGTCGCCATGAACAAATCTATTCTTACTAATATTTCTAAGCAAACGCAACAAGCCGCAAATTCTGCCGGCAAAGGTGCTGATTCTCTCAAAAAGATGTCTGAACCAGCAACCCCTGAACCCACAAAAGGCGGACCCATGGCAAAAGCAATCTGGTTATTTAGCGGAGCTAAAAAAAGTGCATAATTTTAATTTAGGAATTAATATTATACAATGCTTATTCGTATTTTACAACATATATTAGGTGTAATTCCATTTATTGGTATAGCTATAGCATTATTTATAGCAATACCAACAAAATGGCTGAGCCCCAAAAAAGCTGTTATTATAGGTTTTTTAGGACTGCTGTTTTATAATCTATTCTCTCCAACACGATGTTTTCCCCATGCACTATGCTTTCTAAATCGACGCGAAGGATTAGAAAACGCTAGCCCTAAACCAGCCACATCTGATCCTAAATCGGCAGCACCTGCTTCTAAAACGGCAGCACCTGCTTCTAAATCGGACACAGCCGTAATTGCAGCTGCAGCTGCAAAGGGCGCTGCACAAGGAGCAGCGGGGGGGTCGGATAATAAGTGCTGTGGTGGAGCGGGTACAGCCGGAAGTATGAGCAGCCAAGTTGCCCTCACCAACTCAAAGATCAGTAAAATGCATAGTGATGTTGAAGCTGCCATAAATAGACTTATCGCCTTAACGCAAGGAAAACCCCCAACAAATACTGATCAACCAATAGAAAATATGATTCATTGGTCAGAAAATACCCCTATTTTTGAAAAAACAGAAATAGCTGCTCAGGGTGCTCTTGCTAAGGAAAAAAAGAAGGGTGACGGCGGTTCAAAATCGTCAGCCAAAGTTTCCTCAGAAGAGGCTAAAATGAATAAATATTCATAATAATTCAGTTGATACTGAATCAATAGAACTAAAAGATATACTTGATGATTCCGACTCAGCACGAGAGTCACGAGTCGCGGAGTCATCAGAACTTTCGCTTATAACGGGGATTTCGTCGGCATTATTAAGCATATTATTTATTTGCAATACAACATTTTGTCTATAATGCGGCGGAGTGATTTCTAACGTAGACTCCTCGCAATAATTTAGCACGCACTCTTTATTTTTCCTATTCAAGGTATTTATTATATAATTATGCGTGTAGCAATATACCACCACTATCTCATAGCTGAAAAGACTAAAACAACCCGATAATAAGAGCCAGGGTGAATAATGGTAATCAAAAGTAAAAGCATAAAGATACAGGAAATGCATATTAAACAATAAAGTGCCAAGATAAGGTACAATAGCCTTTTTCCAATATCGTTGTTTATTTACTATACGTTTATGCACCCTCCACCCAATTGCCAATTGTAATAAAGTTACTGATACAAAGGTTAAAAAGGAATAATAATAACAAAATGCGATAATACCCTCTTCCCTTTCTACTACCTTTTTAAGATAATTTATAAATTTTGTGGAGTCTGAACCTATGTAGGTAGAACGAACAAAGGTATAGTTCGGATCAAAACCCATTATTATTACTGGAATAGTTAAACAACCAAGTGCAAACATCATACGCGCGCCTACTTGGCAGCGACCAGTTGGAGCATTGATAGAAAACTTATAGCGTTCTATTCGATACTCATATCCTATATTGTAATATGTTTTGCATTCTTGACATCGTATGAAAGGCAGACGCGCCCGATTGGTTTGCCGCCATTTATCTAGACATTGCACATGCACGTTTGCGCTGGTTCCTTTACATTTACATGGTTGTATAAATTGTTTTGGTGTCTCTGTCTCATCTTCATAACAGATACGACATTCTTTTATCGACATATAATATATATATATATTATGTCTAACTTTTTTCAGGAAGCAACGAAAAACGCCAAAGCGTTAGAGGAAAAATTATTAGGACCTGATTATCCATATTATAAATATGTTGCTACCCCAGCAGAGGCAGGAATTACGACAAAAGGAACATTAAGTGCGACCTCTGACGATATTGCAGGGCTTATTAACTATGTTGAATTATTAATTACAGGAAAAGGGAAAGCAAATAAAGGAGGAGGTCAACCTTTAGGTGATAAATTTTTTCTCAAAACAGGCGGTCAATGCAAAGATATACAATCAGGAAAACTAGTAGATCGTTATCTATATATAAATAATCAACCCGATGGTTCGATTCCCTTTATCTCATCCGGCGCCGGAGTGCAATTTACCGATTTTGAAGGCTTAGTGCCGGGTATTATTGAAGATTTAGATGCTATGAATCCTATTTCAATCTTTAGAGGATTTATGGAAGGAAATAATCCGCCTTGTACTGAGATAACGATGCCAACAAAAACATCCAAGAATGTTATCGGCTCGTCAGCTTTTCATGTGAGCAATGGCGATATCCAAGATATGGCTCCATGCGATTTTCCTAGCAAAACTAATCCAATATCAAAAGTTAGTTGTGAAAGCTTTGTCGGAAGCGCCATCGAAAAGCAGGACTTTAAAAGTATTTATATCTTTATATTTGGGATAATTCTGTTATTTATTGTTCAAAAGCTATTGAAACGGAATTAAAGTGCATAATAAATGTCGCTGACAGATAAAATAAGACACCAATCAAGATATGAATAAGAAAGCTTGGGCATTTTTTGAGTCCAATAAAGTATCCCATATTGCAGCGCTCATGGCAATGTGGGTAGAGTCCCCAAAATAATGCATTTACGATTAAAAATGATGCAAGAATGATTTTCCACATATTATTGTAGTCATACATTAAAAAATCATTATACAGACTAGTATAATGATTTTGCTATAAGTATCGTCGCTGCGTATTTCTCCGCGCTTTGCATTTTTTTCGCCGTGTCTGTCTCTTACGTCGGCGTCTGCCGCCTTTTGCTGGATTAGCGCCTGATTTAAGTAGTGCCGCATCTGCTTCTGATAAACATTTTCCTTGAATACCCCATTTTCTATTTTTTGCACATTTTGGTTTTTCACTAGGACATTGTTTATTAAACATACATGGGGCGCCCGGTGAAACTTTCATCAGATTTTTCATTGAAGACCATTTTTTTCCACCCGTAGAACTATGTGTAGGTCCTGCTTGCGCCGACGAAACAACGGGATCTGGTGGTACATCTTGTAGTTTAGATGGCGCAGAGTCGTTCCATGGGAGCGGCGATGGGCATTGTCCATCTTTTGGCCATAACCAAGGATGTCGTGAAAAATGAAATATTTTTGGAATATGGAGATGTGGAAAATGAAGGTGTGGCAAATGAAGAGGGCGAATATGAGGCAAATGAAAAGGTAGCTTAGGAATGCCAATACTAGGTAAGCTGTTTTTCTTAGGCCATGATATACCTGGGAGATCTCCTCTCTCTGCCAATCCTTGTATCTTAGGTTTGAGTGAGAAGCCTGCAGCTACCAAAGCAGCGCAAATATCAGCTAAAGGATCTTCGGGTCCTAATCCAATTATCTCACATCCTGCTTCCATCATTGACTCCTCTCCTCCAGATACTATCTTATCTTTGGCTTGTACTACTACCCCTTTTACTTTTTCTTTGGCGTATGTTACTGCGCCATGCGCGCGACCACCTACTTCTTCTACTTTTTCTATAGATTCTGATACAACACCCTTCACGGCGCCTCCTGTATCTTTTATTGTTTCGACAGATTTTGCCACCACACTCTCCCCGGCGCCACCTGCATCTTTTATTGTTTCGACAGATTTTGCCACCACACTCTCCCCGGCGCCGCCTCGCCTGATTCTTTTTCTGCGCGTTTTTCTCGCCCGCCTCTTTCTTCGCGTTCGGGACATATATAAATAAGTAATAAATTTATATATCTCTAAATTATCTAATGGCGGCGGCGGTTGTTGCGCCGGTTGTTGCGCCGGTTGTTGCTGCGGTTGTTGCGCCGGTTGTTGTGGCGGCGGCTGCGGCGTCCTCCGCGGTTATGGCGGCAACGGCGGCTGTGGCGATGACGGCGGCTCTGGCGCTTGCGGCTGTGGCGCTTGCGGCTGCGGCGGCGGCGCGTGCGGTGTCCACCGGCCATGCCAAACAAGCCCTTGATATGGTGGAGTGCGGATTTGCCCGCCTGCGCCGTTTTCTTGACGGCTTTGCCGGCAGTGCCGGTGACGGCGTGCCCGACGCGCCCGACCCCGTGTCCAACAGCGCCAGCAGCGCCAGCTGCTGCGTGTGTGACGCCAGTTACAGGATTTCCTCCTTTGCGGTGACGGCGGCTTCTTCTTTTCCGTGTTCTTGACATTATATATATTCGCAATATTCTTTTTTATTTTAGAGTTTTTTGTATAATTCAAGGGCCATCAGTCCACCCGCGACTTGTGCGCCAATGTATGGCAGCAAATCATGCATTGGCAGTTTACCCGCCGATGCCATCATAATAGAGACGGCTGGGTTGTAATTTCCTCCCGAGATTTTTCCACCAACCATAATCGCAACGCAGAGAGCTAAACCTATGGCTAAAGGATTCCCTGATGCTAAAATAACATATAGAAAGAACATAGTTCCTAAAAATTCGACAATATATTTATTCATTTATACTATAAAACTAGAAAAATAAATATATTATTTACATTGGTTAATCAACAGCCACAAGAAGTATTTTTCGGCAATGCAATATTGCGATTGGCAGTAGCAGTACGCCAATTCATAAATCTAATAAATGTAGAATTACTCGTTTTGGCATATGATTGCTGTTTAGGAGGCAAGCCTGTACGCATATTTACACGGCGTATAATCTTTCTTACCATAGCTGCACTAGCGGAACGATCTTCAGTTGGCATTATATATTAATATAATATTTTTATTCTTCTTTATAATTCGTTGCTACACTTGTCGAAGAATCAGTTGTCACATTAGTTATATTAAGATTACTTTGTGTAATATTAGAGCTTGATAGCACAAAAACACCATTTGCATCTCCATTTTTAGAATTAACATTTTTCACAGCAACACTATTCATGGTAATATAATTACTCCCCGTAATCAAAATACCTGTTGACATAGCACCCTGTTTATTTTGGCTTGCATCGGCAATTAGAGGAGAGTTTCCCACTTTATCACCTTTACTTGTCACACTATTTACAATGATGTTCTTCATTAATATATATTGTGCAGCTGAAACGAACAAACCAATATTACCCTTCATCGCATGTCCCATAGAATCACCGCCGCCCACGTAATAATAATCATTATTGTTAAACGTATCTGTTAATAAACTATCTGACTCTACCCAATTTACTATGGGTGCTTCAATATTTGTAGTCCCATTTTTAGGATCATTATGTTTTGCTAAAATTATCTGAGCATTCGCCAGAGTATTCCCTTTATATGTGTCATCACTCGCCGTTGCTAATGTTATTGTAAAAATATCGCCTACCGGACCCACCTGACGTTTCCCACCATACGCACCGCTATCTTCCGGTGTACTATTGACTGCTAATATTTCAACTGGAAGTGATGTTGTATTATTAATTATTATCCTTTGCAGATATATAAATTTATTTCCTAATGCTTCAGCAGGACGGGTTCTAAAAAAATCATTAACAACAACACCCCTCACATTTAATACAATTCCATACACATTTCCATCGTACAGCTTTGATGAGTTACCAAATATATTAGCTGGAATAATATTATCATTTAAAATAGAATCACGCGTGGCATCCAATTCAGCATTCAACTCACTAATAATCGAATCCAAAGACTTACTCGCACCCTCAATGGAAACTGCTGCAGTCGGGAGACGACTTTTAAGGTTATTCAAAAACTTTCTGATAAATCTTCCTTGTGAGTATGTTGATAGGATAGGAATGTTTGTAAAGGTGCCTGTTATTGTAATATCATCAAAGATGGTTTGTTCGGTACCATTTAATGCAATAGCTGCGACTTCCATATGTTGAATTACTAATTTCTTCAAAATAACCTTTGACATTCCATTACCATGTATGCCGTGATGAGAAGAGAGTCCCAAGCTGCCATTCATAATAAGAACCTTGGAGGGGATCACAATACTATCACCAAAATTAGCTGGGCCTTGCGTAGGAATAAATGGTGCACTGGCTAATTCAATGTTAGCATAAAAACGTTGTTGTAAGTTATGTAGTGGTGTTTGTTGTATAGATTTTCCATTTAAATCTATGATAACATTATTTGTTTCAATTGTCATAGCTGCAAAGAATCCTAAATGATATGGACCCGTCATACCCATAGGATATTCACCCGATTGGATTTGTGCAGCGGTTGGAAAAAAGTCGTTATTTTTATTTGGTTCAAAGAATATATTTTCTTGAAGTACATATACGCCCGGCACTTTAATACGCAATGTTCCATTCACAAAATCACGTTGCCGCACACTGATAATCGTATAGGGTGTATTGTTCTTATTATACTCCTCCCTCTTCTGTACAATTGGATAGTTCTCAAAATACTCAACTAGATTTACCTGTTCCGATGTTAAATTACTTTTGGGAATATCATTAAAGGTTGGACGTCGGTATTCTTGCGTTTTTCTTTTCCAAGCTTGGAAGCGTTCTATTTCTCTTTGCTGATTTCTTTTCTTATTGTCTGAAAGGGGTGTTCGCGAAGTAACGCATCGTTGACGGAAACATCTTGTTGAAAACATATTATATAAATATAATATCTTTTATTTATCCGAAGGTATTTTCACCACTATATTTTATATATAGATAACCATCCTTATCCCTATGTTCATCGTATACAATTGACATCAGGTGAGCAGTCGGTGGAATCACACATTGACTCCCAATGAATAAAAAAATTGCTTGTGCAGGATTGAGTTTTATTCGTTGTCGAATAACAAATACAAATTGTCCTATTGTAAGATCACTAGGCACTAAATATTTTTTTTTATCAATCTTTGCAACATCACTATTTGTCGAACGTTCACAAATAACAGGTATACGATCAGGGTATTTTTTCATAATTCTTTTTGCTTCTTTGGCTCTTACTGAAAAAGAATATTTTTTTTTATAAAATGAGTTACCTTCTCTTTTTTTAATTAACATATACATATTAAAATCTAAAATAATTTATGCCAAATCAGTAATTACGCGTGGAACAATATTCATAGTGATCAGTTCCTGAAACAATAGCTTACAGGAGTATGGTATCTTGATTCTTGCAAATGCAACACGATTTCCGCATGTTTTACAATGATGCATGTGTTGTTTATTATTGAAGATAACAAACATACCACATTGGCGGCATGCAAATACCTCATATTTATCAGAGGCCTCATACATCCTTTCTTTGGTAAAACGGGTTGCTCCGTGTGCCACAGTGCAGTCACGCTCCATCTCTCCAAAGCGCAACCCCCCATCTCGCGCGCGCCCTTCTGCCGGCTGGCGCGTAAGTACCACCATCGGTCCTATAGAGCGGCTATGCTGCTTATCGTTAACCATGTGCTTGAGACGTTGATAAAATGCAGGACCCATAAATATACTACTCTCAATTTGCTCTCCTGTCATACCATTCATCATCACTTCATTTCCATGCTTCTCGAAGCCTATTTCGAGGAGGAGATTACTAATAAATGATACAGGGAGGTCATTAAAACTAGTACCATCACCAAAAAGTCCCAAGTGTGCCAGCGCCTTTCCTAGCAGTGTTTCTTTCAGCTGTCCAATCGTCATCCGGGATGGAATAGCGTGGGGATTAATAATAATATCGGGTCGCATTCCTTCAGCAGTAAAGGGCATATCTTCAGGGGGCAATATTATCCCAATAGTACCCTTCTGTCCATGCCGCGATGAAAACTTATCCCCAATTACAGGAGGACGATATGTTCGTGTTCTCACTTTGCAAAAAGTGTATCCATCGCCATTCCGATCAACACAATTCTTATCTACATATGATTCTTCCCGTGTCCGAAATATTTTGCTTTGATCTCGATATTTTATAATTTTTGTTTGATCATTTCGATTGATTTTAATGGGTATAACCTTACCAATAATCACATCCTTATTTTCTAAAAATGTATTTTCTGGCACCACACCAGAACTATTTAACTTATCGTAATTCGCAAAATTCATTCCTTTAGTTTTGATCGGATCGGGGCGACAACGTATTTCCTCATCGCCGTGTGTTTTCTTATCTTCATCTTTTTCGGTACGATAAATCGTCGCGGAGAATCCACCACGATCAATAAATTCTTTATTAAATATAATCGAATCTTCCTGATTATAGCCTGTAAAGGAAGCAATAGCAACTATAACCATCTTTCCAGAAGGAATTTTGGAAAAATTCACCAGATTCATAATACGCGTATCAACCAGTGGGCGACCGCCATATGTAAGAACATAGCTCGTTTTATCCATACGATCCTTAAAATTAGTCGCATAGGTACCCATTGCCTGTTTACCCATCGCACACTGATACGTATTTCTTGGGGACTGATTATGTTCAGGAAAAGGAATACATGATGCCAAAATTCCAAAGATAGTACTTGGATGAATTTCGCAATGTGTATACTTTGACGTGGGTGTTATATCTTTTGGGTACAAAGCAATCAAAACTTTATCTTGCTCCTCTGCATCAATATATTCAATCATTGAGTCATCCAACGTCTTAACACAAGTAAGGTCGCGCCAACCTAACTCCTTTCGACGCAAACGCTCCACAATTTCTGGAGTAATGAGTAATTTACCATTGCGTACGCGAAGTAGGGGGCGAGTAGCGCGACCTGCATCATTACAACATCGAATTTCCTTATGATAGTAATCAAAGATAACACTAGTATAAATATTTATTATTGCTCGATACTTTTTATCCTTTATATATAAATATAACTCATGAGGGTCTCCCTTCGGTATCCCGATCCAATTCCCGTTAATAAATACTTTAACCGCGCCATATAATTGCTTTGAATTACACTCCTCAAGAGGTATCAATTGTCCTTTCATGATATCGTATAGAGATTCGCGGGCGGATTTAATCGTAATATGTGCCATATAACTCAAATTTTTAACAACTCCTACAGGCGCACCCTCGGGACTCTCGGCCGGACAAATAAACCCCCATTGCGAATTGTGTAATTTGCGAGGTGGGATTAATTTTCCACTCTTATCAATGGGAGTATTTACCCGCCGAAGATGACTGAGACTGGAAACATATGTCAGGCGATTCAGTACTTGTGCAACACCAACCTTTGTGGAATGAGGATTTTTAATGCCGAAATCACCCGTTGCCAGGGCGCGCTTTAATCCATTCTCAATAGTTGTTGACTTAATGATTTTATAGATATTTGTTGTATTTATAATATCTGCATAATTTTGATTCGATCGCCACGAACCATTATTTATTTCACGCACAATTTGCTTCTGCATATCCTTCACCACTTTGTTGAAATAATTTCTTACCAAATTATTCAATAATATACCCGTCAAATCAAGTCGCTTATTCTTATAATTATCTCTATCATCCGGTTTTTGCCATCCCATACTACATTGTAATAACTTATTTACCATATAACCAAGGAAATAGATTTTTTGCGCCTTTGTCGAACAATGCGGAAAAAGATCATTGTTCAAAACATCGATGGTAAACTGACGTTTCCTCGCATCCCCAGTCTCTTTGTCCATATTAATCGGTGTAAACATTGCTGAAGCGATAATATGCTGTAATGCTACTTCTTGTGTAAGATATGTCGAAGCGTTAATAATGGAAGCTTTCAACTTTAATAACATACGAGTCATCTTTTCGTGTTCAATATCTAGAATTATATATTTGCAAATATCTTTGTCAGCAATACAACCTAATGCACGAAAAAGTATAAAGAGAGGGATGGGGTTCTTAATGCGTGGAATTTGGACGTAAATATTATGCCCAAAACCATTATTGCGTGTTGCAATCATTACATTGATCTGTTTTGGCGATATACATTTATAATCAGGCACGGACTTTATTTCAGCTTGAAATGACCATTTATTATTCCCTTTGGTAACATTAAAACAATATACACGATTTTCAGCAGCACGCTCCTGAATTAATACTGTCTTCTCGCTACCATTGATAATGAAATACCCTCCCGCATCAAACTTACACTCACCTGTCGTATGCGGGTGCAAATGTTTATATTGTTTCAATATACACATATCTGATTTCAACATGACTGGGATTTTTCCTATATGGATCTTGGGAAGAATTTTATAGTAAGTCTCGACTTGCGACAAATTCACGCCAAATCTACGGGTTATTTTCATATTTAAATCTATCATCATTGCCGAGGAATATGTGAAATTTCGCAAACGTGCTTCTTGGGGATACATCAATGCGCGAGCACCATTATTTTCATAAATTTGCGGCCTAAACATATTGAAATTAGTGAAAGTAATCATTATCTCTATAGCATACTTTTTGCATACTGGATCATAATCATGTGGAGAATGCACTGTTACCGGATTAAACATATTAATCGTATTTTGTATACTCTCCTTTATAAAATAATTATATGATTCAATATGATGCCGTACAAGCCTACCTAGATGCTGACCACGAAAATAACTTTCTATTATCGTCCACGGATCTTCTGAGCTCATTTTATTCATTTCAATAAATCTCTATTAAATTCATATTTCAATTTATCTTTAAATTAAAATGCTAAATTTAAAACCTCATATTAGTATATGATACCACTGAATACCGATCTGTCAGGAAACATAATGGATACTTCACAGAATTTATTGTTCACAACAAGAGAATTAAACATTTTTAATGATAGTCATAATGAAGGAAAAACTATAGATCACAATTTTTTTACCTTACAAGGATGTAATGAAAAAAGGAATAATAAAATATTATCGTTAGAACTAATAAAAAAAGATAAAAAAAAAAGTATTAGGGGTAGTGATAATATTTCTATATTTAATATGCCTTTGGATATACTTTTAGAGCGCGTTCGTAAGAATCGTGATGCCAATTATAAAGATGTTCCTTATAAAAGAATAATAAATTGTCTTGATGGGGGCAATATACCTCCATTAACGACTATAGATAAAGGGCGACTAGATGCATTATTAGAAAGTGTGTCAAGACAATATAATAATTATACTTTTGGTAAGCCGTTATCTTCCTATAAACCTCCTCGCTTTAAGGTGGGACATCGGAGGCAGAGTATTCTGGCTTTGCCTGCTCCCCTCTTTCCTCCTCCGCCGCCTCCTCTACCGGTACCCATAGTTGAAAATATACATATTGATGTTTCTATTGAAACGCTTAAAGATTTAATTAAACTTTGTGAAGACTATCCTGTGCGTCCAAATGTCAAATACAATATTAATATGAAAGCCATTCATAAAATAAAGGGTCCACTTATTGACTTGGATTCTATGATTGGCATGACTAATCTTAAAAATTCTATTCTTGATCAGATTTTATATTTCATTCAAGACCTTCACAAGTGTGCAAATAAGGATGGAAAGGACTTTATGCACACTGTTATCTATGGTCCACCAGGAACTGGAAAGACCGAAGTTGCTAAGATAATGGGAAAAATTTTTAGCAAGATGGGTGTTCTTTCTAAGAATGTTTTCAAAAAGGCCACACGCGCGGATTTAATTGCGGGCTATCTTGGTCAAACAGCACTTAAAACAAAAGAACTAATCAAAGAATGTTTAGGCGGTGTTTTGTTCATTGACGAGGCTTATGCTTTAGGAAATTCTGAAAAACGTGATAGTTTTGCCAAAGAGTGTATTGACACACTCTGTGAAGCTCTTAGCGATAATAAAGAAAATTTAATGGTAATAATTGCTGGTTACGAAAAGGAATTGAAAAAATGTTTTTTTGACTATAATCAGGGACTTGATTCCCGCTTCACGTGGCGTTTTAGGACTACTGACTATACGCCTGGCGAGTTAAAAGCGATATTTGAAAAAAAGGTTGAGGATGCAAAGTGGATTATAAAAGAACCTATCCCGGAGTCTTGGTTTAAAAAAAATAAGGATTATTTTAAGTTTTTTGGCAGAGATATGGAGACCTTGTTTGCAAAAACCAAAATTGCACATGGACGTCGTATTTTCGGTAAGAAGGCGGAGGAGCGCAAAAAACTTATATTACAAGATTTAAATAAGGGATTTACTATGTATTGTGCTAACGATGAGGTAAATGATCGCTGCTCGAATAATGATTCATATGCAAGTTTATATTTGTAATAATTGGGTTTGTTTTATCTTAAATTATAGTAATGTCAGAAATAAGGAAGACTATACAAATCAATCCGAAATATTTAATCCATGATAAAAAGAGTTCCGGCAGAAAAAAAAAAGCACGCGGCAACTTAAAAAAAAATCTAGCTATCCAACCAAATGGCGTTAGAGATAAATTACTACAGAAAATCAAAGACCATCGTCAACGACAAAATGAATTAAAAAATACCGCCGCCAGCAAGCCAGATACCTCGAATCCCTTCAAGACATCTTTAGAATACTTAAATTCAGTTATTCAAAAAAGTGAGACCAAAAAACAGCGCAGGCGGCGGCGGCGAAAACAGCTAGATGTCCATACACCGCAAGGAGTTCATAATGTCACAGCTAAAATAAGGAATAACGATGACCCGCCATGGGGTATTTTAAAAAATGGAAAAAAACCCTTATACTCAGAATATAAAAGAACATTACGTAAATTAGATGGTGCCAGCGAAATACCGATCCAGCAAAAATCTATCCACTACGAGAAACCAATAGTACCCAAATCCACACAAATTTTAGAGAGAAAGTCAAAATTAACCGAAATGAAACAAAAATTTAATACTCCAAAAAAGGAAAAAAAAAGCCAAACATTAAAAAAAAAGCGGCGGTATACTCTCGGCAAACATGGAGATTCAATTGGAATATTAATTAAAAGTAAAGCAACTCGAAGGAAGATTAAGAGAGAACATAAGAATCTCAAAAAAAAGAAAATCAAAGATATAAAACTATATCTTAAAAAACACGGACTCCTTAAAGTCGGAAGCAACGCACCAGAAGAACTCTGCCGCAGTATCTACGAAACTGCCGTATTATCAGGAGAAATATATAATAATAATGCAAATTTACTACTACATAACTATATTAATGATAAATAACTTTTACTACATTCATGATAAGAATATAGTAAAATATATATAAACATATAGTTATATATAATATAACTAATCATGTCTATGATTCAAGAATATTTTGAGAAGGTGGAGCAACATACAAAAGAGTTTGGAGAGAAAACGATTGTCTTGTGGGAATGTGGATCCTTCTTTGAAGTATATGGGCTCAAAGATCCTAAAACAGGGATAATTACACCTCCAACAATCCTTACATTTGCAAAAATATGCGATTTTAGAATCGCTAATAAAAAAAACTGCATCGGAAAAAAAAATGTCGTCATGGCAGGATTCAATAATAATATTCTGGATAAGTATCTTAAAAAATTGGATGACGCTGGCTTCAATGTGCCGATTTATACTCAAGAGAAAAAGGGTGGGCTCATCACACGTTCTCTCCGATTTATCTCTTCGCCTGGAACATATCTAACAAAAGATAATCAGCAACTAACCAACAATGTTATGTGTTGTTGGATCGAGAGATATGCAACACCAACACTCCGCACCCCCTATATTAGTTGTGGTATTTCGAATATAGATATATTTACGGGAAAGTCGCATTTATTTGAATTTCAGCGAGAGAACCTGCATCAGTCTACAACGTATGATGAGCTTGAACGATTTTATTCTATTTACAATCCCAATGAAGTCATAATAATTACCCGTAATTTTATAGAAACTGAAATACAGGAAATAATACAATTTGCAGGAATACAATGTACAAATATTCATAAAGTATCTCTCGAGGATGAAAATAATCCCTTCTCTAGTTCCGCTAAGAATTGTGAGAAGCAAATTTATCAGGAAGCGCAGCTGAAATATTTTTATGATATCAAGGATTATGCGCCTTTTGTAGAATCATTGCGATTAGAAGAATATCCGGTGGCAACTTATTCTTTCTGTTTTCTGCTTGAATTTATTAAAAAGCATAATCCGGCACTCGTAAAGAAAATACATGAACCTATGATCGATAATAGTAATGACCGACTTTTACTCGCCAATCATTCTCTCCAACAATTAAATATTCTTGATAACCATCAACACAAAGGCAAGTGTTCATCAGTATTAAGTTTCATGAACTGCTGTAAAACTGCAATGGGAAAGCGCGCTCTGAATGGTGCGATCCTTCATCCTATTACAAATTGCGAAAAACTTGCGAGAGAATATAGCATCGTTGAGCATGTTATTGATAATTTTGACACTTTGGAAAGTATTCGCGAGAGTTTCTCTCATATTCGCGATATTGAAAAGCTCTATCGTAAGATATTTATGAAGCACGTTACACCATGCGAGTTCACTTTTATTTACCACAACGTAAAAACTACACTAGATGTATATAAAATCATTGGTAAGGATCCTATTTTAATGAAATATATGAAAGAACATATTGATGGGGATGTGGAGAGAAGTTGCAACGCCGTGCTCGAGGTTCTAGAAAAGACATTTGATATTGACAAGGCATCACAAATAACTGCTTTACATCTTGAAAATAATTGTTTTAAGGCGGGTTTCTCTCCAGAATTAGATAAGATAGAAGAAGAATATGAGAGAAGTGTGGAGGGGCTGAAGAATATACAATTATGGTTATGTCAAAAATTAGAGAAGATAGAAAAGAAGAAGCCGAAGAACCCTTTTGTTAAGATTAATATTACAGAAAAGAGCATGCATAGCTTAGTTTGTACCAACCGCCGCGCCAAACTTCTAGAGACCGCCCTTAGAAATTCTAAGAAGGGACCATTTTATTTCTATCCTGCAGGTAAAAGTAATAAAAAAATCGATAGCAAGGAAATTAGCAATTTATGTAGTACAATTCACAAAACATTCTCTCAATTACGAGGACAACTAGAAGTTGTATATGATGCTTTTTTGGAAAAGATTAAAAATGAAGGGGACCATATACAAGTGATTGTAAAGTATATTACGCGACTGGATATGCTTCTCTCGAAAGCATATATCGCAAAAAGATATAATTATTGTAAACCTGAGATTGACATGGCGAGAGAAACAGCATTCTTTGACGCAAAGGACCTCAGGCATCCTCTTATCGAGCACCTACAAACGAGTGAAATTTATGTGCCAAACGATATTTCTCTCGGGAGAGATGATTGTGGTACGTTATTATTCGGGACTAATGCGGTGGGAAAGTCTAGCTTGATCCGTTCTATTGGTATTGCGATTGTATTGGCTCAGAGTGGAATGTTTGTTCCCTGTTCATCTTTTGTGTATCGACCTTACATACAATTATTTACACGTATTCTTGGAAATGATAACATATTTAAAGGGTTAAGTACATTTGCTGTTGAGATGTCCGAATTACGAACAATTCTAAATATGTCTACTGAGAATAGTTTAATTCTAGGAGATGAACTTTGTTCTGGTACTGAAACGACATCTGCGCTTAAGATATTTGCTGCTGGAATAATTCAATTGCATGAGAGAAAAGCCAACTTTATTTTTGCTACGCATTTTCATGAAGTAACACATATGAAAGAGATCATAAATTTAGAACATTTAAATATGTCACATATGTCTGTGATTTATAATCGAGAGAAGGATCAGTTGATTTATGAGAGAAAGTTGAAGGTGGGTCCTGGTCGGCATGAATATGGATTGGAGGTGTGCAAGGCGCTAAGTTTACCGCAAGATTTTATGGATTTGGCGCATTCTTTAAATCCGCGACCGAATCTTCTCTCTCAACATAGTTCGCATTATAATGCAGCAAAACTGAAAGGAGGATGTGAAGTTTGTGGAGATGTAATTGGTAATGATATTCATCATTTGCAACATCAACAGCATGCTTCTGAGGACGGATTTATAAAACATTTTCATAAGAACCATAAGGCTAATTTGGTAAATATTTGTAAAAGCTGTCATATTAAAATTCACGAATCAGGTACACAACATAGATTATTTAAGACATCGACAGGTATGGAAATACTAGAAACAACATAATCTAACAATAGTGTAATGGCACAGGATTTTATAGGTCTTTCTCTCCAATTTATTGCACAAAACTGGATAAATATAGCTTGGGGGTTATTAATAATATTTTTTGTTATTAGCTATATTATTATCAATAATATAAATTTTAATAAACCGACACCTGAAAAGCCGGGGCGGCGTATTATTTTAGAAACACTCAAGAATGCCGGAGACGGACGCAAGCGCTCATCGCACCCCCATCTCCCCGTTCGCCAGCCCGAATCGGTTCACCATCACCACCACTCCTCACCCTCCCAGCTCAAGAATCATATACAAGACCCGGATTTTAATAAAATGATTAAAACAGGATTTTGTAATTCACACAAGAAGTCACACACTTTAGAAAAAAGTTGTAATCAATTATCAAGAAAAAGTTGCAGTGTAGTTAATTGTTGCGTATACGCACATAATGCCGAGACCAATAAAGCAACATGTGTAGCTGGAGATGAGCAGCGAGGACCTATATATAAAACCGATGATAAGGGGTCGCGTTTCTCATACGACTACTGGTATTATTTAGGTAAAAAATATAATGTTAAAAATTGATTTATAAAAATTTTATATTAAGTATAACATATGATTATCCCCATCAAATGTTTTACATGTGGCAAGGTTTTAGCAAATAAATATTTATATTATATTCGCAAAGTGAGAGAAAAGAAATTATCCGATGGATTAGAAGGCGATGATGTTGTATATTTAACGAAAGAAAATGTTAAAAAAACACCAGAGGGCGAAGTTATGGATGAATTAGGTCTGACGAAATATTGTTGTCGACGGCACCTATTGACCCATGTTGATATTGAATAATTTCTCATAAGTATATATATAATGTCAAAATCGCGTAGAAATAATCGCCGAAATAATCGCCGGCGTACTAACCGCCGCCGCCGCCGCCGCGGAGGAAAACTGACACGGGGCGCCAAAGCCGTCTTAACTGCCGCTGCCCTTGGTATCCCTGCAGGGCTTTTAGCCTATGAATTAGAACGAAAACGCCCAACGCACCATCGCCGCCGCAGACGTAAAAAGCGTGGAGGAGGGTGCCCACTTAAACAACAAGGCGGCCGCAGCCGCCGCCGCAACCGCAGCCGTAAAAAGCGTGGAGGAGGATGCCCACTTAAACAACAAGGCGGCCGCAGCCGCCGCCGCCGCAATAACCGCCGGAGCAACCGCCGGAATAACCGCCGGAGCAACCGCCGGAATAACCGCCGCCGTCACCAGCAAGGAGGAGGTCAGCTTGCCCAATGGATGTATCCCCTCATCCCTAATGATATCTTGGATGTAGGGTTTAGTAGCACTAATGGTTTGAAAAATATGTATGCGGGATACGTTGGTCAAAGAAATGTACCATCATCCAATCCGATGGTGCAACCAATTGGCAAGGATGTGAAGGTTATTGGAAGCACACCTCAAAGCGATATGGCTGCCGTCTTTTCTAAATAGACTTAAGTATCTTTAAAAAAAAAAATATTTAATTAATATAAAATGACTTTAAAAGATACATATAAATCTCTCTGCGCACCAAGTAAGTTTTATTTTATTTTATCGTGTGTAAGTATTTTAGCTCTTTTTTTACATAATTTAGGTGAGCCGCATACATACAAGGTCGGTGTCTACCATCTTCCTTTGCGCCACCATAACTTTGTTTTCTTTATTGCGAAGGCACTTTATATCTTAGCATGGACATGGGCACTGAATAAGCTATGTAATTCTGGTTACAAAGGAGTATCATGGTTTTTAGTATTATTACCTTTTATTGGTTTCTTTATTCTTATTGGGATCCTCCTTCTGGCGGGCTTTGAATCCGCCGCGCACTCTTTAAAACGTGAAGCATAAGTTAAATAATTTATTTAATTTATACTTTAAAAAAAAATGCTCAAAGTATAGTATAATGGCAACCATATGGAAAATTATAAATACATATTTTGATAATAATCCCGAGTGGATAGTAAATCATCATCTTAAATCGTATAATAACTTTATGTATTCTCAGATCCCGCAAATATTGCGCGAAAACAATCCTATTCCTTTTATGGCAGAACAAGATCCTAAAACGAAAGAGTACAAGTATCGTTGTAATTTGTATTTGGGTGGCAAAGAGGGTAATGCTATTTATTATGGGAAACCTGTCATTTATGATACGGGTGGACGTGAACACTTCATGTATCCAAATGAGGCGCGCTTGCGCAACATGTCTTATGCATGTTCAATTCACTATGATGTCGATATAGAAATAACTATCCATAATGACGATGGAAAAGATGCAATTATCGAGCAAAAGCTATCAAAAATTTTCTTAGGAAGATTCCCTATTATGTTACAATCAAAACTATGTATTTTAAATGGACTTGCGCGTGATGTCCGATTTAATATGGGTGAGTGTAAAAATGATCCTGGTGGATATTTTATCGTTGATGGCAAAGAAAAGGTAATTATTTGTCAAGAGAAATTTGCAGATAATACACTATACATACGCGATAAGGTAAACGATATATACAGCCATGCAGCTGAAATTCGATCTGTTTCTGAAGATGCTTCAAAACCGATGCGCACTCTCTCTGTTAGAATTGTAGCTCCCACAGAAACAATTACAAACAATAATATTGTTGTCAATATTCCCAATGTTCGTAAACCAATTCCTTTATTTATCGTTATGCGCGCCCTTGGGGTCGTATCAGATAAAGATATAATAAAATATTGTTTACTAGATCTTGAAAATAATAAGGACGTTATCGACCTTTTCAGACCCAGCATCCATGACGCCGGATATATCTTTACACAATCTGCAGCACTAAAATATATTTCCACATTCGTTAAACATGCAACCTCTATTCCAGAAGTTATGCAAATCATGTCTATCTATTTCCTACCCCATATTGGTGAACTTAATTTTAAAGATAAAGCCTTGTTTCTCGGGTATATGGTTAGAAGATTACTTGCTGTGTATACTAAGAATAGCAAGCCGACAAATAGAGATAGTTATGAGTATAAACGCATTGAAGTATCGGGAATGTTGTTGTATCAACTATTTCGCGAATATTATAAAATGCAATTCAATAATATTAAAGTAAAGATTCAGAAAGAATACTTCTACCATAAGCCCGCATATCAGAATGCTAACTTTATTAATCTTATAGTTAATAATATTGGAGGATCCAAAGGACTCTTTGCAGATCGAATTGTTGAAAGTGGATTTAAAAAGGCCTTTAAAGGCAATTGGGGTGCCCAACCACACACTAAACGTCTAGGAGTTGTACAAGATTTAAGTCGCTTATCCTATTATGGATTTATTTCACATTTACGAAAAATGAATGTTCCATTGCCGGGAGATAGCGCTAAAATTATTGGACCGCGTCTACTCAATAGTACACAATGGGGAATGATTTGCCCTATTCATTCGCCAGATGGTGGAAATATAGGTTTGCACAAGCATTTCGCTATTACGGCTAATGTAACAATTGGTAGTTCTTATATACCCATGGTAAAATGGTTAAGAAATAAAGGAATGAAACTTCTAATTGAATGCTCATTTGATTTTTTAGCCAAAACAACCAAAGTTTTTATCAATGGTAATTGGATTGGCTGTATACGTGAACCCATCATCATGACACATATGATACGTCTGTATAGAAAAAACGGCTTAATACCCTTATATTGGAGTGTATACTGGCACCAAGAACAACGTGAAATACTTATTTGGACAGATGCCGGTCGATTGACACGCCCAGTTTTTTATAATAGAAACGGCAAAGTTAGTTATGATAATGAATTAGTAGAACAAAAATTAAAAGATAATATTCTAACATGGAATGAATGTGTATTAGGATTTGGAGAAAAAAAGATTGCAATTAACCCTGATAATGATAAGATCCGCGCACCATCAGAACTATATACTATCGAGAAGCAAGATGACTTATTTAAGTATTTGGAACAAAATGCGGGCTTTATTGAATATTTGGATGTGCAAGAGGAGGAAGGGGCCTTAATTAGCTATGAAAAAATAGGTCCGCGAACCACACATATAGAAATTCATCCCTCTTTTATCCTTGGAGTTATGGCAAACCTTATAGCTTTTCCAGAAAATAATCCATACCCTCGCGACACTTTCTCGTGTGGGCAAAGCAAACAAGCGGTTTCACTATTTCATTCTAATTATCAGAATAGAATTGATAAAACGGCACTTGTTCTTAATTACGGACAAATACCTATTATCAAAAGTAAATACTTAAAAATTACCTCCAATGAGGAGCACCCATATGGTGAGAATGCAATTGTGGCAATTGCTACATATACAGGTTATAATGTTGAAGATGCTGTTATTTTTAATAAAGGTGCGTTGGATAGAGGAATTTTTCGCACAACGTATTTCAATATGTATGAATCATACGAAGAGAGTAGCAAGGTGGGTAACACGACAATTGATACACGTTTTTGTAATGTCGAAGGAGAGAATATTGTTGGACTAAAACCTGGATTTGATTATAGTCATCTTGATCAATATGGATTAATTAAAGAGAATACTCCATTGGATGATAAAACAATTATTATTGGAAAATGTATGAATAGTCTTACCTCTGCGGAAACTGCCATTGATATGTCCATTGGTCCGAAGAAAGGGCAAAAGGGTATTGTTGATAAATCCTTTCTTACAGAGGGCGAGGAGGGATTTCGATTGGCAAAAGTCAGAATTCGCGAAGAACGCATACCAGCCATGGGTGATAAATTTAGCAGTCGTGTTGGACAAAAGGGTACCATCGGATTAATTCTTCCAGAAGAGGATATGCCATTTACGGCGGATGGGATACGCCCCGATATAATTGTAAACCCTCATGCATTACCATCTCGGATGACAATAGGACAATTAATTGAATGTTTAATGGGAAAAGCCTGTACGCTCTATGGCGGCTTTGGAGATTGCACTGCTTGGGATAATAAAGGACCTAAAAGCAAAACATTCGGGGAAATGCTAACTAAACAAGGATACCATTCCAGCGGAACAGAGATTTTATATAATGGAATGACAGGACAGCAGCTTGAATCAGAAATATACATAGGACCCACCTACTATATGCGACTAAAACATATGGTCAAAGACAAGATTAATTACAGAGCACGCGGTCCGCGCGCTGCACTTACTAGACAAACAATTGGAGGTCGCGCCAAGGGAGGCGGTTTACGTATTGGAGAGATGGACCGCGATGTACTGATAGCGCATGGACTTAACGGATTTTTAAACAATTCGATGTTAGATAGAGGAGATAAATATTTTATGGCAATTTGCAATACAACAGGTACTATCGCCATTTATAATGAGGATAAAAACTTATTTTTAAGCCCAATGGCCGATGGTCCTATTAAGTTTGTTAAAAACATTGATGAGACCTTAAATATAGTGAATGTAAGTCGTTTCGGGCGCAAATTTAGCATTGTCAAAGTTCCATATGCTTTTAAATTACTTATTCATGAATTACAAACAATGAATATCCAAATACGCATCATCACAGAAGATAACATAAATAATCTTATCCCTCTAACAGCAAGTAAGGATATAGAAAAACTCACCGGTAAGAAAACATTAAGAGAGGTGCACCAACAAAATATTAGAAATTTGAAGGAGTCAGAGAGAGATATTCCGCGAGCTGCACCACGCCGCAAGAAACCACCAACCAAAACACCCTTTTTCCAGCCTGGTATTGATAAAGAATTACCTGGTGGCGCTAATATCTTTGCACCTCCTGGTATAAGTATATCATCTTCAGTGCCTGAAGAACCGGAAGCCCGCACTGGATCGGGTCCGCCGTCCCCGGAATATGATATTGCATCCCCAGAATATATACCCTCTGAAACATCGCAGGATTCTACAGCCTCTGCGAAATATAATCCACCCCTCGAAAGTATAGAAGTAGAGCCGGCAGATGCTGCCAATCTGGAAGAAGAATCTAGTCTTCTTACTTCTATTGTTGAAGAGAAACCTTTTACTTCAGAAGAAGTGGGTAAGAAAAAGGTAATATTAAAATAAATTGAAAAATATTATTAAAATGATATTCTTATTATAATAATATAAATGGCCACTCAAATCTCCCAATTATACAAATCTAGAAAAAATTTACTAGAGCTGCTTAAGCGAAGAGGATTTGACATTAAAGGATATGATCATTATTCCTATAATGAGTTACGCATGATGAGTGCAAATAAGCAATTAGATATGCTTTTAGATAACCCGAACACAGGAAAGAAGATTTATGTGAAATATCATTTGGGAACCAAAATTCGCCCTCCATATGTCTATGACTATGTTGAAGATTTATTTAATATAGAAGAAGTTTTAACACCTAATGATGATCTTATTATTATTATCAAGGATAAGGTTAATGATACTGCAATTAAATTAATGACAAATCTTTACATTAAAGATAAGGTATTTTGTACAATCATGACCTTAAAGCAATTACAATTTAATATACTGGATCATTCACTTGTTCCACTACATAGAATTTTATCTGAGTCGGAGGTAGCAACAATCAAAGAGAACTATAATATCATACAAGATAGCCAGTTTCCGGAAATATCCCGATTTGACCCAGTTGCTAAGGCAATTGGTATGAGACCTGGCGAAGTTTGTGAAATAATAAGAGGGAGCAAAACCGCTATCACGACAAAATATTATCGTCTGTGTTATTAATATATATGTCTAATTTCAAAAAATATGCAGCCGATTTAAAAGAATTAACGACACAATTTTATTTAATACTAGAGAGATATAAGAAGGCATATCCACCTTATGCTGCTAATCCTAATGAGGAAAACACAACACTATATTTAGCAAGTAAAAGTCAACTAGATAATATTTTTAAAGATCTGGTTCTTTTAGAAAGCAATATAAATTCTTCATCTGGGATTTCAAGTACTAGCAGCGGTGAACTTAATACAAATATAGATAAGTTGCATAAGCAATATAGTAGAGAGCGTCATGAACTTAAAAAAATTCGTGATTTTAATTTAGCATCTTATCCGATGAAACGTGAATTTCAACAATCTCGTCAACACGGATATGTAGATATTATCTTTTTTTCTCTCGGAATTGCCGTATTGATCTATTTTCTTTGGCTTGCAAGTTCAGGAAAATCCCTCGAGGCAGGAGTACACAAAGGTCACGGGCTCCTACAGCACTTGCCGCCTAGTATGATCCCAACACCCAAAACTGCTAAAATAATAACGGGTGGTATTGTTATTATTGTAGGGATTATAGTCTCCAAGTATACCCCCAAATAATGTCTAATCATAAATACATTTTCTATGATTAGTTATATATAGAAGATGGCCGCAATTAATTCAAATCCCGCTCCAATGTTAGGAACTATCTTAAATCAAGGAAAGAAATGGCAGAATTGGATGAGCCATTATAAGAATTTAGGAGTTACCAAAGTTGACCTCAGGCGGATTGAGCAAACAAGCTCCCCAAATCTGGGCTCTATTATCGAACCTTTAGAAAATCCGAAGAAAAATGCTCTAACTGACTTAGAACAAAAATATGCTTATACACAGAAACAATACAGCGACGCCCTAGCGACCCATCTTAAGCGTGTACATTCGGGTGTAAAACCTTCCCAATTAAAAACGTTAACAGCATTAAATAATCAAATGCTTGATATTTTAAAGCAAATGGACAATCACGTTCGCAAAATAATGCCGCCAAGCGGCTTTCCGCCAGGTGGCAAGTTAAAAGCTGGTCGCAGTAAGGTGCATGCGTCCGGAGATCGTTTGAGGCAGCACGTTGATTCACATCAGGCGAGCATTCATGGACTCCACCAATTACAAGGAGAGCAGCAAGCTGGTAGATTATCCGCCAATGCAGCTTACTACAACTATTTGGTCTGGCTTATTGTCGCCGTTACAATTGGCGCCTACACTCTCAAACATATTTCAACATCCTAATTTAGTTAGTATAAATAAATAATAAATTAATAAAATAATTTATTTATATATAGATCATGGGATTCAGTAAATTCCTTACCTCATTAACAGATAATCGGGAAAAAGTAAATCAACGTTCCCAACCAATGAATGCCGAGTTACAGCAAGGTTCATATTATTTAGACAAACGCAGACAGATGTCAATAAGAATGAAACCCAATCTGCAACTCATTGAAGCCTTTACAAGCCAGCAAGCCCCCACACCTGGCAGTGATGAAGAAGCACCAAAGAGTCCTGCGGTTGTGGTATCAGCAGATGATGTATCGGATGACGAGGGAGAATTAAACGCTTTAGAGAATAAGTTTAATAGTTTGTTATCTAAATATGGCTCAACCTACAAAACCTATATGGAGGACGTGAATAAATTTATGGGTGTACAGAAGAGTGAATGGAACGGCAAAAATATATCCACAATGGAGGGCGGGCAGAGTAAAATCTGGTATGTGAATAAATATGGTATAGCTCGCCAATATCCTAGCATGGTTGCCTACAATAATCGTCCGCCTTCGTGTGCTGGCAAGTTCATTAAGGTCTCCTTCTCTTCAGGAAATTTTTCCGACCAAGGTCTCGAGCGCGGACCAAATATGCAGAGTGGTTCACCTTGTGGTCTAGAAGGGCAAAATGTAAAATTAGCGGGTTTAAGTGGAGCGGATTCTGGCAGTCCTTGTGGTAGTGGCGGCGATTGTGTAAGTGGTATTTGCTCACCCGGCGGTTGCTCGAATCCGGGACCTGCCAGCCCTGCTGGCTCCCCCGGCGGTGGAACTGTGGGACCTCATCACGCTGGCGGCGGAACAACTGGTTATCCACCCGATGGCTACAGCTCCAGCGGCGGCGGACGCCCCGGCGGACCCGGCGGACCCGGCGGACCCGGTGGACCCGGCGGACCCGGTGGACCCAGCGGACCCGGTGGACCCGGTGGACCCACCATCCCCACCTCCGGCATCCCCACCATCAACGTCAACGGCGGCGGCGGCACCCCGCAGGGCACGAGCACCACCGGCGGCGGCGGCATCCACGACACTGGTTTTGCTGGTAGTAAACCAGGCAGTGATAGCGGTAATCCGAGTGCGAATTGTTGTGCCTTCAGTCCGGGCGGCGCTGCTCCACCAGTCAAATATTGCGGCAAATTTGTTAAAACAATGAAATGTAATTGGGATGGTGATATCGACTGGGGTTATATGGATACCCAGCAAAAGTCTGCCGATCATGATTGCGGGCTGATGGTTGACACCAACATGTCTGGATATTGTGAGTGCGCTGATGGTACTATTACCGCAAGAGTTAATTGCGGGCATCCGCAATATACATGCGAAGAAGCTTGCGCCCCCAGCGGAAAAACTTCTGGTCCGGGAGGTGGTCCAGTTTGGGAGCCCTACAAAACCTGCGCAACATATCAAGGCGGGGCAGAAGCAGGTCAGACACCACTTCTATGCTTGAAACCATCTGATGGAAGCTGTTGGACGCCAAGTTTTGGGGGTGTTGTTGACGGACGAACGCGTGCAGGTTTAGCAGAATGTAATCAACTAGATGACGAACCGGGTGAATATTCTGGATATGGCGCATATCTAATTAAAAATACATCTTTCCCTCATACAATTGCAGGAAGTTGTGGAGGTCAGGGGTCGTCGTGTAGTATTCCAGGAGAAGTATGTCCTTGGGGTGTTACGGGTGCTTCAGAAACTTCATTTGGAGATGGACCGGAACTTGCACGTAATTATAAATGCTGCGATATTCGTGGAGAACATGGATGGATGTGGCAGAAGATTGAAAACGCCACAGATGAATGCCCACAATTTGATGAGACAGTTACACCTTGTGGATGCAACTGGACTATGGATGCGGGTGATAGCAATCCAAAAACAGCTCTACAGAGATTTGATTCTCCATTTGGTGAGGGCTACAGTGGATATGGACAATCCTTAGGAGGTTGGGGGGCTCCATATAAATGGTGTTCATCCGCAGTTGATGAAAAACAATGTGAAGGTGGTATACCGGGATCTAATTGTCGCTTCAATGAAAAGAAGCATTGCGTTAGCACAATTACATCGCCCGGTCAATACTCGCCACAAGCTTGCCGCTCTCGGTCATATAAACTGGTGCGCACAGGAGTAAAAGGAAAGTATGGAAGAACCGATGTTGGAGAGTGTGTAAATACAAAGGACGTTTTGGCTGTCCGGAAGGGAACGTTAGGAGAACTCACAGATATATGCGATAAATGGCCAGGATGCCAATATGTTGATTACTCTTATACTTCAGGACAGGGGGGACCTTTTGGTAGATTAATGCCTAAATGCACTGTGGGGACGCAAAATGCAACACGTCAAGTATATGATGGTCAATCACAGCAAGAACCATGCTATCCAAATGTCTTACCAGGCGGATCGGAGAATGGTATGCCTGAGGGCGGCGTACCCTTTACACCCACCAATGGACCATATCCGAGCGTAGCTAGCGGTGGCGGCGGCGGTGCCTGCCATAAAGGTACATCTTGCCCCCACATGTTCGGACACGATTCAAAGGCAGTACAGATGCAAAAATGTAAAGCCGCCTGCTGCACCTTTACGGATCATTGGTATGGAAATGTCTGTGAATAAGATACTTTATTTTATTGTTATTTGAAGATTTAGAAATTTATAAATAAATAATATAGATTTATTTATATATGTCCATTAAGAGACCAAAATGTTCATCTGCGACCTTTGGAGTGGTAGCAAACTTATTAAAAGAGAGTCAAGACCTAGCCAATAGTTATATTAGTAAATTAAATTGCAGTTTAGACCCAGTTCAAGCAAAAGGTTATATTGATCGTCATGGTGTACTTAGACCCTTTCAGGGAAAATACGTACCTGGCAAAAATGCTACAGGAACATGCCCACAAGCATTAAAATCAATTAAATTTAACACGTGGTCGAAATTACCAATTGGAAAATCCATGAATAAACAAACTTTTTGCGGTTTAGCAACTATTAACCAACCAGACAAACAACAACTGGCTCTACTCGGACAGGAGCTCATTGAAACTGCAGACAAGATTTACGAGAAGATACAGAAACTATATAAAAAAAATGCTTCACATGCTATAAAATATGGAAAAGGGAGTGACAAGATTAAGAAACAATTACAAACTTATAAATATTTATATGAGAAACTGCAAAAATTGGAGGCCACTGGACACGGCAGCACTTTAGGGGGACAGCTCGAGGATGCGCGAATGAGACAAACATCTGGGCAATACTCATTTCTTGTTTGGTTTTTTTTAGCAGCAATTGCGGGAACTTTTGCTTTTCGACATTTTACTATGTCCAAGTCAAAGAAATAAATGAACCAATATATAATATTTTTTTTAATACATTATATTATATATAATGACATCAATAGGTCCTGGATTTTTTCAAGTGGCAGATAGTAAGTATTGTGCCACCGAAAGTTGCCGTGCACAATGCACAAAAGACCCAAAATGTATGTATTATTACGGCGATGATGGCAAAGAATTATATGCTCGCGGTAAGGGAGGCGGGTTTGTCGGTCCCGGCGGCACCCCAAAGCCGGGCAGTGCGCCGGGTGGAACTACACCATTTAATCTAATTAAGGCTATTAAGGAGCTACAAGGAGTAGAGAAATATTTATTTCAAAAACTTGAGGAGGTGGGTGCTAAAAATCCTGGAGGTAAAGAGGGTGATCAGATCGTTAAAGAAATAAATCGCCTTACGGATTTACGCAATGCTTTATATGGGCAATTAAAAATTCTTTACACTGACGTATCTCGTTATTCTAAGATTGAGGCTGGCGCGCTCAAAGATCAATTGGCTTCTGCAACAATGTTGGAGACTAGATTAAATGATCTTAAGAAGAAAAAAGCCCAGCTCTCATCCGCCACCACCGACAAGCTGCGCATGGTACAAATTGGAAATTACGAATACTTGCGTTATGGCGCGCATAAATCTTTAATGAAAGTGCTCGTTTTTACAAGTTTAGGTGTCTTGTTCTTTTCACTCCTTCTTAAGAAGAAAATTATTCCTAGCGCGCTAGGAAGTATAGGCATAATCCTTTCCATATCTGCCGGCTTGGTGATTAGTGGTCGCCAGTTCTTCGGAATGTTAACAAGAGACAATATGAACTACAATCGCTTTACGCAGCCAGAGTATGGCACGGGACACGCAAAGGGTGACAGCATCCTTGCACACGATGAAAGCTTCTTCTATAAACTCTTTGCAGGCGCCGAACAGAAAGCCACAAGTACATTTGCTGATGAAATGGGCAAAATGAACAAACAAGCACAGGATATGAAGGCGAAAGCTGCTGCATCTGCTTCTAAGTTACGCAAAAAGTCCACCATTAAAGCATTGACCAAAGATCACGATAAAGAATTCTTCGCTGGAAGCATTGTGCGCCCTGCACCTCCCGCCGGAGCCGACAACTTTGCACCTGCTAACTTCAACTAGATATATATAATTTGTATGCCAATAAACTATATATATTTTTCTAATTAGTATACATCAATGGACCTGCACAATATTAGCAAAATGGATCCTACCAAATTACAATTTCACCCAGATACACAGATTAAACAGGAGCATATTGACCAATTATTTTCTAGCGTCGGACCTTTATTGCAGAAATTTCATGAGGATAATCCCCTAATTTGTGATGCAGCATGTCAGGATGATAAACGAGAGAATGCTGCATATAATCAATATATTAAAGCAAAACGTAATCTTGAAAATGCTCCAGAAGAATTTGATGAAGCTGAGAAGCAATTCTACGAACTGGCGCCCAATGGACAATCATATCAAGACTTTAAGCATAAACAAGCTGGAAAACAGATCAAGCAGATTGTGTCGATATTAAGTAAAAAATTTGATCAAAAGATTGAAGAAGTAAATACTAAACTCCAAAATTATAAGCAAACTGGTATGATGAAAAAACATATGAAAGAACTAAAGGATGGCTATGGACGCGATATCAACCAAATGGAAACTGAAATTGGACGATATAAAAATAAAATGAATATTAATGATCGACTCTCTTACTATTATAGTAAACAAATAAAATCGTTACGTTATTGGTTATATTACATTAAAATTATTTATTCAATGTTACTAATATGGTGGATCAGTTATTTTATACTTTATAAAAATTTATGGCTGTCAAAGCGATTGGCCGTAATTACAACTATTCTAGTGCTCGTCCCACTGGTTATTAGACGAGTTGTAGGTTGGCTATACCCTATCAAAATTTATGTTCCTCCACCCGAGCCTATCTGCCCCACCAAACCACCATCCAAAATTATACCACCAACAAAGAAAATTATCCCGCCAACAAAGAAAAAGGATAAGTGGATACCACCACCACCGCCCTCCAAACCGACATGCCCGCAGCCTACAATTTGGAGTGCTATCCAAAATTCACTCCCACAGATTGGACATGGTAATGCTGCATCAAATTTAGAAAATCGCTTTAAAAATTGGGGGTATAGCGCTGAGGACGCAGCACGCTCAATCACAAAAAATTTCTAATTTAATAATTTTTTATATAAATTAATAAATTACATATCGGGAGATTGCAACTTATAACCGCGCCATCCACCCTTAGGATATATCCCAAGTTTCTTTTCCAACTGCCCGCGCAATTCCGGTCTCTTTGGTACCTTTCGTCCATAACCCATATTCCCATACCAGTCGCCAAATGCACCATATGCATGAGAAAGTGTTAATTTATCAGTATCCCCCGCTTTCTCTATAAGTTCCAAAAAGAATTTACCCAAATAATCCTGCGAACCACGATATTTATTACTTGCTCGTAATACCATTTCACAATCATCAACAACGCCCATTTTCTTTAAGCACACATCTACCAGCATACTCGTAAAAACGGGCACCCATTCATCAAACTTCGCCAAAAGTTTCGAGGGATGAATACCTTTGAATTCACGATGTTTGGGTACTTTAGAAGGCTTTTTCTTAAATTTAGATAGAAACTCACAGACACGAATACGGCGCCATGTGCCATCATCATTGCTCTCGATATCAAATAAATTGTTAGTACAAACTACCAGTTTAAATTGCGGTTTAAACTCTATCGGATCCTTAAACAAAGCTCTCGCCTGAATTGTATCACCCCCCGTCAGTTCTTTCATCTGTCCCTCATTAATTTTATCATTTTTAGAAGGTTCTTGCATAACCGCGTAGCGGATACCTCGTAGCGCTGCGATTTCTGGCGATGCCTTCCCACTTTCTCCACGTTTACGCGTTACCAAAGATATGGGCACAACACCCTTAAGTTCCCCTAACACTTTCGACATAAAATCTACAATCTTGGATTTTCCATTACGTCCACAACCATTATAAATATTAAATGTCTCATTCTCATTTGTTCCAATTAGCGTAGATGCCAAATGTTCCCACATATAGCGGCGTAATTCTTTATCAACAAAGACATGTTCGAAAAATAAGTTGATTTGCTTTGCATGTTGAACATGTTCGTCATCTTTATCATTAAAAGGTACATAATCATGCCCTGTACTTAATGAAATATAATCATCAGACCTACCATTTCTAAACACTTTTTCATTAAAATCAAACACACCATTTTTAAAATGCAATAAATAGGGATTTGAGTCTAATTTATCCATAAAATGTCTATCATAAAATAATTCTTGTGCCTCTCTCATTATTCTATTTTTTCCATCTACATTTCCCATTTTTGTTACCATGCCACTCATCACCGAGATTTGGCAAGTTATGCCCTCCACTGCCGCGCCGTTCTCCGAGATTGTGTCTTTTAGTACCCCGATCTTTACACTGAATGCGCGCGACATGCGCTTAGAAATATTTGCCCGCAAAGTAGTACCCGAATCGATTTCAACCCATTTATGATTTTCAAACTCAAACCATGTCTTGTGCTTAATACTCGCGCAAATATATTGTCCTTTAAACATATTATAAAGAACCAATGCCATACTATGATCGGTCTTTCGCGAGACACTCTCATCGATAAAATAATCTGTAGTTTGCGTTCTGATTTTATCATATTCCGCTGGATTACACTCCCGCGCCCAATACATAATAGATCTCTCCGTAACGCCCTCTGCTCGCATATTTTGCCACATATGCCAATGTGAATATATATTATCGAAACTAAATTTATCTGATTGCGTACTAAATGATAACCAAGTCAAAAATAATCGCGGATCAGTATTATGTAATGCAAAACCTACACGCAACCATTCATCATAATTATCATAATATTTGGCTGATAATATCATCGTAAACTGGTGTGTTTCCTTTAATTTATGCTCTTCGGACGTTAAGCCTTCAAGAAAACTTTTTTGAAGCTCATCCAGTTGCTCCTGATTTTTAATTTTTGAATAATCAATTGCCTGATAAAATGTTGCACCTGAAGACACAGGCGCCTTCCTTACCTTTTTATTCATTATACTATTTTTTCGCCTTGTATATTCATCAAATTCCTTATCACTTACTTCATATACAATATGTCCACTATTACGCGCACTTATTTTTAACATCAATTCCATTTTATTGATTTTCGAAATATCCACAATATCAAGCGCTGACCACTCATTATTTTCATACTCGGCATTGTAATAATATGCCAGTTCATACGCCTCGTGTCCCGGCTTTCTCGACCCGTACATCTGCCACAATCCGCCACGCGTAACGGAAATATCCACAATATTATTTATATCATTTTCTAATTCTAACCCGTCAAGAACATTGGCAATATCCGTTAAAACGCGCTCTCTTAACATCATTTGCAATGCGCCAGGCATATGTATCCCAATAATTATATGTATGCCATCTTTTGTAATATGTGGCAGTGATGTATTCATATGTGGTTTTTCAAGTACCCAAATTGGAAATTCCGTCTTATCCTTTACCTTCATAAGCTCGGCTATATGCTTTAAATACACCTGCACAATATCCACAATATGCGATTCTGTGTGTTGACGCTCGTCAATATTTGGTTTATATTTGAGATCTAAGTCTATAAGAATACTCCCCGCTTTATTTTGGGCCTCCGTAAGAAACTCTTGTCTTTTATTAACAAAAACCGACTGATGATAGAGTTTATAAAACATGGGAACGTCCTCTATACAAATATTATATGCACCACCATACACCCCCAAGTTCTTATCAGGTATACGCGTATGCGTAATAAGTTTCTTTTCGGAAGTGATATGTTGACTTAGAAATTGTTGCAAGGTTTTCATTATTACTATACCTATTAATTATCATTTTATTTTAACTCAATTTTATTATTTAACTTCACTCAAAAACTTTTACTTTTTGGTCTTAGTATCGTATGGAACTTAAAAACAACATAAATATATTTAAAAGCGTCTAAATATATTTAAATTATAATGACTGAAAATAAGAAATTATTTATAACTCGAGATACTCAGCATCGCCTAGTTAAAGATATACGGGATATCGTGCGACACCCACTACTAGATCAAGGTATTATATATATACATGATGAAGATGATATGTTAAAAGGATATTCCATGATTATAGGACCCTCTGACACCATATATGCAGATGGATTTTATTTATTCGAGTGGTCATTTCCATATAATTATCCATTTTCGCCACCCACATTAAAATTTTTAACATCTGATGGTGTAACACGCTTTCATCCTAATTTATATAGAAATGGTAAAGTTTGTCTTTCTCTATTAAATACATGGAAAGGGGAACAATGGACATCGTGTCAAACAATAAGATCCATCCTGATAACGCTTATCACACTATTCCACAATAAACCTCTATTGAACGAACCAGGCTTCATGGAGACGCATTATGATTTTAAACCCTATAATAAACTTATTAAGTATGCTAATTATAAAAGTGCAATTTTTGGTATTGTCTCTGAACGTTTGTTACCAACCCATTTTATTACATTTTATACATTTATAAAAAAACATTTTTTAAAAGAGTATGATAATATTATTAAACGACTTGAGATGGAAGCAGAGGCGTTGCAGGGAGAAAAGGTGTCCCCTGTCGTAGTACGTGTCTACAATCTTCGTGTTAGCCCCGATTATAAAACTCTGTGTGAGGACTTTAAAGGATTGCATAATTTATTAATTAATAAATTGAAATAAATATAATATGCAATAAAAATATAAATGCACTTTTGCAGCCAATGTCAAAATATGTATTACATCCGAATTGCCGAAAACGATGCTGATAAGCTTATATATTATTGTCGAAAATGTGGACACCAAGATGAGTTGATTACGTCAGAGAATATCTGTGTTTCAAAAACAATTCTAAAAGGCAGGGCTCAGAAATTTTCCCATATTATCAATGAATATACTAAAATGGATCCTACATTGCCTCGTGTAAAAAATATTAAATGTCCTAATGAAAATTGTGAGGAAGATGCAGTAAATAAAGAGATAATTTATTTGCGTTATGATGATAAAAATATGCGTTATGTCTATATTTGTAGTGCTTGCGATAATGTCTGGACACTCGATAATCTTAAATAAATTGAAAAAATATAAAAAGAATCTATATTTTTATAAATGGAGCCATCACATACTTCTACTTTAGAAGAATTAGTGCCTGTAGACATTGAAAAAGATATCGATGAAACTGATGCTATAAGTCTCGGTACCCCTGAGCCATCAAGCGATGAAGAAGAAGAGGAAGAAGAAGGAGAGGATGAAGAAGAAGGAGCGGCTGAAGAAGGAGCGGCTGAAGAAGAAGGAGCGGCTGAAGAAGGAGCGGCTGAAGAAGAAGCGGCTGAAGAAGGAGAGGAGGAAGAAGGAGAGGAGGAAGAAGAAGGAGCGGCTGAAGATGAAGAAGAATATAGGAAACTCGCAGAAAAACCCAATAATATACCTTGTGTAGGTTATCATAAAGAAATTGTAGAGCGAGCTAATGAGCCCGAACACGTAGACATGTATATTCATCCCCCTCCTGAACTACTTCATAAGTATCCATCTCTAAAAGAAAAAGACATTCTGACAGAAGGAGGTAGAATTCGTAGTAAACAAGATGGTCGGCGTTATTTAGATAAACTCAAAGAATTAAAGTTAGAACTTCCAGAAAACTGCATAAGTACTGACTTTCTACGATTTACGTCAAGGAAATCTGAACTTTCTGAAGAAGAACGTAAACTGCTACGCGCTGCTAAGTGGATAAAGGAAAAAGCTCTAGCGGCGTCAGAGGAAGTAGTAGACTCACCTATCGACGAAGAGACCGACGAAGAGGATGAATCGGAAGATGAAAATGCCTTTAAAAAACTTGAACAGGATGTACAAAGAGAATATTTAGAACAATTTCATCCAGAAACAAAGCAAATAAATTTTAGTGAACTCTTAGCACTTTCCAAAGTCACTAGAAATGGCGAAGGCAGGATAATTGATATTTTGCACACAACTCTCCCATTTATGACTAAATATGAAAGAACAAGAATTCTTGGTTTAAGAACAACGCAGATAAACAATGGTAGTGAAATCTTTGTCAGTGTCGATAAAGATGTTATTGATGGTTATGTCATTGCGGAACTGGAACTAAAGGCAAAAAAAGTCCCCTTTATTATTCGACGACCATTGCCAAATGGCGCCAGTGAGTATTGGCGTATAGAGGATTTAGAAATCATTAATTATTAAGTCAGCGAGTATTAGGTCCTATTCCATTACGTACTAAATATGAAAACATCTGCTTTTGAGACATACGCGCTGCCGTATTCACAAATAAATTTCGCGTTTGTTTAACAATTGGCGGCTTGTTCCCACTAGGATCCCGACATATTGTTTTTTTATATAATTTTAAATTAGTATTTGTATTATTCCAACGCCCATTAGGAAAGCGTCGTTGATATATTTGCCAGTTACATGAAATATCCGTTGCCATTAATATTATAAGATAAAATATAATATTAACATTTCCAATGATTTCCGCATTTCAAACATGTTACAAAGGTCGTCATTGCCTCATCCGCAGATCTAGTTTGCAACTGGTAGTATGTACATTTCCGTGTTTTACACTTATAACATTTAAATTCATCGGTTGCCGATGCCAAATCTTCATCATATAAATGATTATCGCGATTTATTTTAGCAGCCACTAACTCTTGCCAATGCTCAGGATATAGATCACGTGGATTCATAAAAGCCAATTTATGCATTGAAAATTCTGATTTATTTATCTTACTAAGTAAATTTTTATTACAAACATGACTATTCGGATTGATATTATCAATAATATTTCTTACTTTATTGATATACAGGAGCACAAAATTACTACAATCCCATTTACGTACCACCTTCCGTTTTCTTGCTGCACCAATTGCATAATTAAATATACCCTTCTCCAGATTTACAGACAAAGAATCATTTTTTAAATATTCGTTGATTTGGTCTCTAATTTTTTTACGAAAAACTGCTGGTTCCGTAATCTTCATAATATATTATTTTTATATATATCTTTAATTTCTTTATCAATTTTCTTATTGCTCAGAGGCATAAGACTCCTCTTCTAACTCAGAATTATCGCCTGTATCCTCTTCTTCATCCTCCTCCTCAGCACCCTCGACGGATTCCGCTCCTTCTTCCAAGTCTGAATTATAGCCACTCTCAAGCAGCGGCGGCGTCTCAGCATTCTCGTCACCTGAAAATTCAAATTCCTCCTCCGAAGATTCGCTCGGATTATTATATTCTATAACCTCATTGTCATTAACAATAAAATTATGTTCTTTCGAATAACCATGTTGCGCACGCAATGCTGGCGGTATAAATTCTTCCTCTGATGTATCCTCATCCTCCAAATCCTCAAATCCACCAAATAATCTCTCATATAAAATCTGCCATTGATCAGTAGTGCAATCCACTGGTGTGTTACCTTCTTCATCCGAAGAAGTAACAATCGCCATCGATCCATAAAATAATATTTTATCCAAAGGAGGAGGTAGCTCATACTTATTAATTGTCGGGGCCCGACCATTCACCTTTCCGAATAGTTGGACAAAAATATGTGTCTGGTTCCATTTTAACTTCCATGTATGCCGTTTCTCAAAATCTTTTTTTTTACGAAACTTACATTTTTTATATAATTCATCATAATTTAAGGAGGACAATGTTAACGTCTTTGTTTCACCATAACGATTAATAATAACTATCTTTACCATTCTATATAATCTTAAATATGAAATGGTTTAAATAGTTTTATCTATTATTTAATAATGCGATACTATCTCTCCAACTTTACAAATCCTCATGTTACACCAAATACTTCGCTTATTGAAACTAATAAGACTATGCATCTCATATTGACCCATAGTGGAATCATACATTTAATTGGCGATAAAATGTATGATTATAAACTTGTAATAACACCATATGTCCAAAATATTCATAATTATATAGATAATCATGAACTCATAATAGCTGGATATACTATGACCAAAAAATTACGGGTAACGCACATTCCTATACATTGCAAAGAAATTGTAATATATAAAAAACAATATAAGTTACATGAAAAGAGTAAAACAACCTTCATTATAGAAAAATTCGATGGTCGAATACGAGATTTCTATTTCGAATCTTCATATGACCATGATAATAAATTTCTTAAGAAAGATATCCTTTCGTTTCTATCCCATTTTAAGTAATATTAACAATATATAATGTTTTTTTGGGTAATTACAAATGCCGTTATATCCCTAGTAATAATAATTTTAATTCATTACTTATATGTTTTCTTTAAGACAAATCTTACTGTTCCAAAAATAAAGGATTTAGTAGAGAGACCGGAAAAAAAATACAAAGAAATATACGCTTCCCTCTCAACAAACAATGCCAAAGAAAGCACAATCTTAAAACCTAAGAAAGACGAAGGGGTAGATATGAAACTAGAATTGAAGAATTATCTAAAAGGTCTTGAAATACCGCAACCACAACAGGATATGGCCGCCGCCGAAAAATATGACTTCTTCAGTAATAATTATGAACAATTATGAGTTAAAAAATAAATAATATAGACTAGTAATGCAGTTAAGTTTAAAAGATAAACAAAACATAATAAGTACCTTTCCTGTAACAGAACTTTATTATGAGAGAAATATCCATAACAAAGTTTATCAATCCGATTTCTGTCTTCTTATACCAAAAGGTATAAAATATTTTGCATGGTTCAGACAATATAATGGAAAAAATCTATGTATTTTACTCGAACTGCAACAACAAAAAGAAATCGCAGATATCACAATCCGCTCATGTTGTTTCGACTCCTCTCTCTGTGGTGGACGAGGAACCATAGTATATGGAACAATATTTTCCCAAAAAAACCATTCTTTCTTTATAATTGAGGATCTATATTACTTTAAAGATATAAATGCTCAGCTATTTAGTCAAATTAAAAAGTTAAATATTACTTATCAGATTTTAAAATATCACATAGGTAAAATTATTATACCAGGCAATGGTCTCATGTTTAATCTACCTGTTATTGATACAAATTATGAAACCATCATTCAGAAAATCAGTTCATGTCCATATACTCCAATATGGATTCAACATCGTTTCTTCAATAAACATAGTAATTATCTTAACCAGAGATTTAATCCGCACTACAATGCTAACTTGCAAATAACGGCTTCATATCTACCTGATATATATAAGGTTTTTTGTTACGATGAAGCCGGAGATTTAATACAATATGGATATTTACATATACCTTCCTATAAGACAAGTGTTATGATGAATGAATTATTTAGGGAAATTAAAGAAAATAGAAACCTCGATGCGCTCGAGGAAAGCGACGATGAAGACGAGTTTGAAAATATCTCTCCATCTAAATATGCTTATTTAGAAAGGAAATATATAATGAAGTGCGTTTATTCCAGAAGATTTAAGCGCTGGATTCCCTTAGAAGTTCTCTCTAATGCACAAATTAGTAAAATTCAAGATATAACGATTTTTGAAAAAAAATAGTTAGCTATTATATACAATGGCTAACAAATATAATGTCCACACCCAATTTTACACAAATAAAAAGGTAGTGCCAGGACCTCAAGGTATATTAACGGGTAAAAATCATAATATTCAGCGCGGCGGGGGTTATGGGTTCAATCCCAAAGGTACACCCGGTTTTGGCGTCATGCCAATCAAGTCCTATTCTAATTGCGGGACAGACAAACAACCAGCTGTAGTACACTCTACAGGACCTGTTGGGAAGCAACACGCACATTCTCCTCCACCACAGCGCGGCGGAGGGAAGGCATGCTGCGCGGGCGGCACACCCTATTATGGTTTTTCCGGCGCAAATGCCTCTGCCTTAGCTAAGGCCGGCGTTAACAACTACCCGCCCGTCACGACTGAATGCCATGCTATGTGTGGTGGAACTCGTCGCCGCCGCCGCCGCCGTAAAAAACGGAAGGGGCGCCGTAGCCGTAAAAAACGGAAGAGCCGTCGCACTCGCCGCCGCCGTCGCCGCCGCCGCCGCCGCCGCACGCAGCGTGGTGGTTATGCTCAGTGGGGCTCTGATATCCCAAGCACACCGGGATATGCGACCCCCAATGGTGGAAATTGGCAGACAGCCAACCCACCGACCTACGCTCGCAATGATGCATGTGGAACAGGCAACTGCGTTGATAACTACGACCATTACACAGGCAAAGGATCAGCCGCACCTGTTCTTGACGCCGATGTTAGCCCTACACCCAAAGCTCCAACTATTAAGACACCTAATACAAAAGCTCAATGTGGAGGACGCCGCCGCCGCCGCCGTTCACGTCGCCGGTCGCGCCGCCGCCGCCGTCGTCGCCGTCGCTAATCATCCAAAATCAAACATTTACCAATATGTAGTTTATTCTTCATATTGGCTTTCTTTGAACGCTTCTTGCGTCCCTCCAATTGTTCCCATTCACCCTTCATATATGTATCTTTGGTGGACTCATATATTTTATAATGTTGTTTCTTATAGAAAGATAAGCGTTTTGCCCATTGACGCTTGAAAATCGGATGCGCATCTACTATATCTACCACAAGATGTTGGGCTGCCTGTCGCCTTAATATCCGTCCTACCGCTTGACACACATCCGTCTTAGGTGTTACCATCACCAATGTTGTCAAAGTTTTAATATCTAAACCCTCTGCTGCCATAGCATATGTAGCAATTATAATTTTTTTACTCTCACTCATTTTTAGATCTGCTTCCTTCATGCCCCCCAAATAATAACCCGCCGTTGCAAAGCCTATTTGACTAATTCTTTCAAATAGATACATCAATAAACTGCGATTATGACCAATTACCATAAGCTGCTGCCCATCATGCCATGTCAAAATATTCTGCAAAAGCTGTATTATAAATTCACTACGTGGAATAAACTCACATAGCTGCTTTATCATCGATGAGTAATTTACATGCCCGCGAAAATTTAAATGCTCTTTCATATATTCCTCGGAAGTATGCTCATAATGTATAGCTTTTACCATAACGCCTTCTGTGTGTTCACGCTCTTTTTTATATACTACATCCCCAAGAAACATTTTGAATACGCGCGTTAAACCATCTTTTCTTTTCATTGTTGCGGATAATCCAAGCATATAGCGTGTCACAATTTTAAATAAAGCACGTGAGAATACTTCTGCTGATATATGGTGTACCTCATCGATGATTGTAAAACCAAATCCATCCAAAAGCGATGCTGGATATTCTTTCATCGAAATAGATTGTAACATACCCAGAACAATATCTTTATTTTCAACATCCATAGTTTCACCTTGAATTCTACCTACACGAGCACTAGGAAGGAACTGGGCTATGCGTTCTGTCCATTGATTCATTAAAAATGTTTTATGAACAACAATGAGCGTCTTTACGCCTAGTTCTGCAAGTATTGCCAAAGCTATCACAGTCTTGCCCGCACCGCAAAATAACTCCAGCAAACCACAACCTCTATTTTTAGCGCATTTTAAAAATACATCAAAAGCCTTTTTTTGATGTTCCCGTAATGCACCTTTAAATATAACATGTATAATCTCTTCCTTTGGTAATTTACTTGTTGGCGGCTCACCATAATGCTTTATGCCATAGAATCGAGGTAGATATAATTTCTTTGACGATTCTCTATAAACGCTGAAAGGTTGAGGCTTAACGGGTGAACTTTTAGGAACAAAAGGTGTAACCTTTAGCTCTTTTCGAATAAGTTCTTGTTCAGAAATTTCCAAATTTTCCTTTAAAATAGAATACCCCTTGCGACCGAGATAGGTTGCCATTTACAGGTACTAGTTACACACTTCAATAATCAATTTAATTAATTAAAAAATATAACAATATGATATATGGCATCTTTCATGAAAATGGTAGAAAAAGATATGCACCACTATTTATTGGCTACACTTTTGGCAGTATTTATTGTTGCGGATATGGGTGTCCCGCAAGTTCTTGGTGAACTTATAAATACACTACTAGGTAAAATTCTTGTTATTGGATCCGCCCTCGCACTTCTCTTCGCTCACCCACTTCTAGGCGCACTCGGTATCATCGCCGCATATAAACTCATCGCCCATTCCGAGCATCATAGCGCACCCGTCGGCGTTCCAACACTCGTACTCCCAAGAGTACTCCGCCCACCAAAGCTGTCCACAGGAGAGAAAACAAGATCAAAAAATCTGTCCGCTATGAACCAATTCCCACCAACAGTCGAAGAGGAAGTTATTAAGAAAATGTTGCCGCAAGCACCTTCACGTCTGCCTCAAGCTACTTTCAAGCCGGTGCAAGACAAATTATACGATGCTGCCCGTGTGAATGCCACTAACTAAATATAATATGACAAATCAATATTATATTTAAATGTAATCTAAAAATGCACTATAAATCTTCTTCAATAACGTAATTAGCGCAATACCAAGAATAATCGCCAAAGCAGGACTTGACAATAAACTATCAAATCCTTTTGGTTTATTCTTCCCCCCTTGCTTATTTTGCTTTAGATTCGAGGGTTCCGCGCCAGGTGTAAGGACTGGCTGGCAATCAATAAAAATATCATCGCTATCAGCACTATCAGCTGCCCCTGTAGGGTTAACAAATAAGCCGCCAGTTGGTATTGCTTTAGTTGTTATGGTATTTTTCTTAATAACTGCTGTTAGATGAGCAAATGCTGTCGAAGATACATTGACTGCTTTATCCGAATCGAAAACAATAATATTATATGCGCCCGTGCAAGGGGGATAGGGAGCTGTCCCATTGTAGAAATAATATTTGCCTGGCGGTATGATACTATTGAATGACCAATTCGCAACATTCACATTAGCAACACCACCCTTTTTTTGCGGCACATACGGCAAAAAGGAATGGAAAAAACTCGACCCTCCTGTAGAAGCTGACCCACTCACCTTGATGGGAATACAGACTAAAAGATTATTACCGCCGCCTACATGATCTATAATAAGTTCACCATCAGCATGTGTTCCATTATATGTGTGTAGAGAGGGTGTATATACCCGGGCCCCGACTACGTTATATATTGCATTGTTAAAATAGACATTATTACCCTTTTGTGTGGCTTGAATACCGAGGTAGTCCCCGCCATTCGTTAGAACACAATCACTGATAGCATATTTGTACTTATATTTACATATACTTGTACATTTGGTAGCGGTTGATGTTATATTTATAGGCGATGTAGCATTATCACAAGAAGAACCTGTTATCATTGCCATTTAATATAACTAAATAATAAAAAAATATAAAATTATGTATATAATGCCACAATCAAAAAAGTATCGAATAATTAAAAGGAACAACAGAAAAAATAAGAGAAGTTTTAGGCGAGCTCAATTGAGAAGACGTCTTCGCCTTAAAACATTAAAAGGTCGCCGAAGCGGTGGCGCAAAAACTGCCTCGAAAAAACGGCGGAGAGATGCCCGAAAGAGAAAAACCAGAAGAAGGCAGCGTAAGAAAAAAAATATTGGTGCCGCTGCTTCAAAAATTCAATCAAACTGGAGGCTGCGCCGTGATCGCCGCAGAGAGACGGGTGATGGAAAGAAGAGTGCACATATGAAAAAATTAGAGGAAAAAAAGAAACAAGCGGTAGTAGCACAGCAAGAAAAAATTCATAAAAATGAAAAGCAAGAAAAAGCAGCCGCAAAAGCTGAAAAATTATCTGCGACAAAACATAGAGCAGCCACAAAGATTCAAGCTTTGGTAAGAGCCCAAGCTACTAGAAAAAATTCACGTGTAACCCCCCGTCATATAAAATCTGTGAAGGATAAGGTAAAGCACTCAGGCGCCATCCGCGACACCGCTGCAAAGTGGAAGAAAAAAGCAGCTTTAACGAAAAATGCCAGCAAGCACACCGCGACAGCAATTGTACTCTATAATAAAGCTACAAAAAAGGCCCACAAGATCGCGGTAGGAGACAAACCAGGAACACTATCTGCAGAAAAAGATGCAGCCGCTGCCAAGGGCGCT
>Ga0209403_10000072_pt1 | contig 144059 bp, 143 predicted proteins | sample ArcticOcean_MG_C_8_FD_187440 | JGI IMG/M metagenome (GOLD analysis project Ga0209403, IMG submission 187440) | Marine microbial communities from western Arctic Ocean - ArcticOcean_MG_CB11_86 (SPAdes) (version 2) | ecosystem: Environmental > Aquatic > Marine > Oceanic | place: Arctic Ocean... | reverse complement strand
GGACTCGGTAATAGCGGTTCACCTAAAAGGCACGTTTACCATTGTTAAACATGCCGCCATACTTTTCCGCCAACAACGTTCTGGAAGAATAATTACTTTCAGTTCTACCTCAGGGTTAATAGGAAATACCGGCCAAGCTAACTACGGAGCAGCAAAGGACGGCATAGCAGGATTTACAAGGGTTGTAGCTAGAGATCTGGGTCGTTACGGGGTCACTTGCAATTCTATAGCACCTAGTGCAAACACCAGAATGATCGCAGCAATACCGGACAGCGCAAAACAAGCCAAAGATGGCGCTGGCATTGTAAGCTCTGGCGGAGGAGAGCTCCGGGGCGAAGCTGACGATATAGCACCTTTCACCACATGGTTAGCATCAGACCAAGCACATAACGTGAATGGTCAAGTGTTTTATGTTACAGCAGGACTGGTCAGTCAATTAAACGATCCCGAGCCAATACGAACAATCCGAAAAGAAGGCCGTTGGACACTTGATGAATTAATAAAGGTGTTCCCTGTCACTCTTGGCGTAGATTTATATAATCCTGCCCCCGCTCTAACCAAATGACTATACGAGAATAAATCCTTACTAAGTAATGGACGATGAATAATTAGGACCAGAGAGATCGGATCTTAACCTTAGCTTTTCGTCTCGTTTCTCTTCCCAAAGGTTCCTCATTATATCCATCAAATAAAAATCAAACCCAGAACGCCGAACTGTTTTTACGACTTTCATGCCAACTTTCTCGAAACAACACCGAGCCCGCTCGTTCCAATCTAATGTGTGTAAGTAAAGTCTCTTTAAAGAACTACTAGAAAAAATATGATCTATAAGAGTCACCATTACATCAAACCCGTAACCATGGCCCCAATAATCCCTATTACCAATCATTATGCCTATCTCAGCTTCCTTATTAACGGCATCTATGTCGTAATACATGCAATTTCCGATGTATGTGCCTTCAATGGTATCAATAGACATGCGCTTGGACCAGGGTGTAGGATAATTAAATTGGCTGTTAAATATCCTGCTAAACTCATTAAATCCCATGGTAATAGGTCGTGCAGCATCTAATTCGGATAGTTCTATATCTGCACGCCACTCATATTCATTTCCTGCATCCTCAAGACGTTTGTCTCTGATCACAACCTTTGCACCCCTAATTTCCATGCTACACTTTTTCGTACCGTTCCTCTATAAACTCCAAAGCTTTAACTAGGATTCCCATTTCATTCTCGAAGGTTAATTTTAGCACAGCCTCTTCAGCGGAGAACCAAACAACATCATCAAATTCGACATCGTGATTAGCCGTAGATCCACCTAGTGCATTCATCAGGAAAAAATGAACTACCTTATTATATCTAACACGGTCTATGGAGCTGGAAAAGGAATAGTTCACGCTTCCTAGGGATCCTTCTATTCTTACATCTAGACCTGTTTCCTCTTTCACCTCTCTGAGAGCGGTTTGAATGATTGTTTCGCCGGGATCGGGCCTACCCTTAGGAAGACTCCATCTAGGAGGCTCTCTCTTACCACAAAGGATTATATCAGTGCCCATAAGCTCATTACGTCGATAAACTACGCCTCCTGCTGAGACCAATCTGTTTGACGGGATTTTAGAACTTTTTCGGACCATAAAACCTCATTCCTAATGCACTCGATCCGGTAATCTTAAGAAATCATATAACTTTCCGTCAAGGTTATTCATTATGAACATTAGCATCTGCGAACTATAATAATTAATCTAGTTTCATATAAAAATGGAGACTTAATATGTTCGTAGGATACGATGACCAAGAGTCCACCCTTTTTGGGGCGGCTAATGCGCTTAACGTCCCATTTTCTAGGAATATTCATCCTAAATCATATTTCGTATGCTGTAATAACAATCGCTTTCACTACCTAGAATGGGGAGATCAGCAAAAGCAACCCATAGTTCTTCTTCATGGGTTAGGACAACAGTCTCATAGCTGGGATTTAGTATCCCTATCTCTATCCGATCGATACAGGGTTATCGCTTTAGATGCTAGAGGACATGGGGACACCGATTGGCCAAAAGATTCAGACTATTCACCAGAATCTCATATAAGAGATCTAGTTTGCCTAGTTAATCATCTTAGCTTAACGGATTTGATTATAGTTGGTCACTCTATGGGTGGGAAAACGGCATATATATACGCTTCCGAGCAACCCGATAATACTAAAGGACTAGTTATAGTCGATACGGGACCTGAATCAGACACGAACGGAATACGTAGAATTCGGCATTTCATGTCCCAACCTGATGAGTTCCGTTCTTTTGAGGAATTTGCTAAACACGTCCAATCCTATACAGGACGCCCTCTTCATATGATCAAAGGTTCATTAAGGCATTCCGCACGCCAGACTCCGACTGGAACATGGACTTGGAAGTACGACAAATCCATAAGAGGGCCGAATTTTTATTCCAAGGACTGGTCAAGTTATCGACTTTGGGAAACCCTCTTGCAAATCAAATGTCCCACATTAGTAATACGCGGAGAAAACAGTGATATTTTCCCAAATATAACCTATCAAAATATGATAAGTTCCATGTCAACTGCTAGAGGACAGCTAGTAAAGAACGCTGGCCACCTAGTACAGAGTGACAATCCAGCGGGTTTTTTACTAGCATTACGACCATTTCTTAATTGCCTATAGCTAGTCGTGCCACACTTCTAGTTTCTGGCGGAGGAGTTCCTCTGTTTTCTTGTATCTATTGCCGAATCTCAGCACGCCCACCATATCACCAACCATAGACGCTTTTAGCAAGTCCCTTTCAACCTTCTTGAGATAATCCTCCAATTCGGCGATCTCGTGATCAAGGTCGAATCTAGGATACCCCACATCATCCGCCATCTTAGATTTGACCTTGATCTTACCCACAGACCTCTGTCCAACCTTCAAATCTTTTCCTAATGCGGTATTAGCAGATGCAATCTCTCGGCTTTCAACCCATTCCTGAAACTTCCCTTCAAATATCATTAGACTTTGGTTTTCAATAACCCAAAGTTGCCTGGCAAGAAGGGAAACTAAATGTCTATCGTGGGAAATGAAAAGAAGGGTACCTTCATACTCATCCAACACATGCTCTAATGCTTCCCGGGACCTCACATCTAGATGTGAGGTGGGTTCATCCAGAACTAAAAAGTTCGGTTCATCAATTAATAGACGAGCTAAAGCTAAACGGCTTATTTCCCCCCCGCTACACTCTTCAACTGTCTGAAAAACTTGATTTCCCTGAAAAAGAAACTTGGAAAGAAAAGTCCTGGCTTCTCCTACTCCAATGTCTTTAATGTCTAAGAAGGATTCCAAAACGGTTTTTTTGCCTGTTAGAAAATCTAGCCCTTGAGCAAAATATCCGATTTTTACTTTATGTCCAAGCGATATTGTTCCGTGCAAAGCAGGGTTTAATCCTAAAATAGTCCTTACAAAACTCGTCTTACCACTACCATTTGGGCCGAGTAGTGCTGTCCTAGACCCTCGCTCTAGAATCAAATCTGGTACCGCAAGCATCTTGTTTTCATCATATCCCTCTTTATATCCAATCGATAAATCATTAGTAGCCATCACTTGATTGCCGCTTCTGATTATATTAGATATTTTCATCCTCAAAGCTTTAGACTCTTTCTTAGGCGATTGAATAACATCCATTTTCTTCAGCTGCGTGGATCGACTTCTAGCTTCCTTAGAACGCTGCCCTACATGATATCTAGCTATAAAGTCCTTTTTTTTTGTTATATCTTTTTGCTGTTTTCCGTATTCCTTAATATGTCTTTCCTGATATTCAGTCTTCAATTGCCTATAAACTGAATAATTACCGGGAAAAGTTTTTATTCCTCCATCTTCTATCTCCCATATTTGGGTTACAGTGCTATCCAAAAAATATCTGTCATGAGAAGATATAATAAAGCCTACCGAGTTACGGTTAAGGAATTTCTCCAACCATTCAAGTCCTTCCAAATCTAGATAGTTGGTTGGCTCATCCAATACCAATAAATCGGGATTTAATAATAAGGCTTTGCACAGGGCAGCTTTGGTTCTTTCACCTCCACTAACGGAGTCAGACCTAGTATCTAATACTTGATTATTTAATCCCAATGAAAAAGCTGTGCGCTCTAGAGCAGACTGATAATCAATTCCCCCTAAACCTTGGTACTGCTCAAGCATTAAAAGGTATCGAATCTCAGCTTTACTAGGCTTTGTACCTGTAAAAACATCCCCTAATTGACTTGTTTTTTCAATTTGTGATTCTAATTTAAATAAGTCATCGAATGCTGTCATTATTTCTGCTCGCAGAGAACGCGTGCTGGCCTCAGGGGGCACCTGGGGTACATATCCGACTAGGCAGCCTCTTTGCTTATAAAGTTCTCCTCCCGTCGGATCTAATACACCGGCCAATATCATAATCAGAGAAGTTTTTCCGCTTCCATTTAAACCAACTAGTCCGATCTTGGCCCTGTTTTCAATTCCCAAGTTTACCCTGTTGAAAATTTGTTTATCGCCGTAGAACAAACTTAAATTAGAAATAGACAACAGGGGCATTACGATCTCTTAGGATTATCGAATCCTGTCATAGTTTCTCTTATTTCTACTAAAGAACTCACAACTCGGGTTATATCATGCTCATCATTGTAAAAATATGGTGCCAATCGAACCCCTCCCGGCCTAGAATCCACAATGATCCCACTCTCTCTAAGTTGGTCAACAACTCTACGTGGTTCTCGAGTTTCTATCATTGTTATACTTGCGTGTCGATCTAAATCCAACGGTATTCTTAAACTGAAATTGTTGCAATATAATTTTTCAACTAACTGATTTGTTAGATTCAGTGTCCTAAACCGAATATTTTCAACTCCTATCTCATTAATCAACGAAACCCCAGCCTTACCTGCATAGACTGCGGCAATCGACGGGGTACCAGTCTCGAATCGCCTAGCGTCTTCTTTATATTCATTTGAATCTACCCTAAAGGAAAATTGATCGCGTTGAGCAAACCAACCGGTAGCTGTAGGGCGTAAACTCGGGATTAATTCATTTCTGACATACATATAAGAAATGCCAGGCCCACCAAGCAACCATTTAAGCCCTCCACTCAATAGAATATCTATACCACTACTTCTGACATCTAACGGTACCTGTCCTGTTGCCTGATAGTCATCTACAAGCAATATAGTCCCGTTTTGCCTACAAATCTTAGACAACGCCGCAATATCTTGAATCCAACCAGTTGTAAAAAATACCCTGCTAGTAGCTAACAATGCGGTATGTTCATCCACATGTTTGGCCAACCGTTCAATATCCACTGTAACTCCATCATCTGAAGGGACTATTACAGTTTCCACTCCTTTCCGCTGCAAGGCTGAAAAATGGTAAGCTAGCGTTGGGAAGTCTAACTCAGTAGTAACTACTTTGTACCGCTTGGAAAAATCCAAGGAAGAAGAAACGGCGGTTAATCCACCAGATATACTCGGAAGCAACGCTATCTCTTCTGTGTCTGAACCAATAAGAGTCGCGAATTCTGCTCTCAAACTAGCCATTTCATTTATCCAATCAGAATACCAAGCAGATGCCCCCAGGTTCAACCACAAATCCAGATAGCGTTCAGTTGCAGCTCTACACGTATTAGATAATAAGCCCAAAGAACAAGTATTCAAATAGGAGGTTTTTTCCAAGGAAGGGAATTCTTTCCGCAACGCAACCCAATCAGGATATATCAATTGCAATCCCCCCAAATCGATTCAACATGCTAAAAGTGGTGCCCCCAAGGGGATTCGAACCCCTGATCTTCAGCTTGAAAGGCTGGTGTCCTGGGCCACTAGACGATGGGGGCACAAACTGTAACTGCAAGTATACCAAGCCTTATGGATAAACTGCCAAGGTGTTTAGCCCCATAACTTCGGGATAACCCTGCATTAGGTTCATATTCTGGATAGCCTGGCCTGCAGCTCCTTTTACCAAATTGTCTATACAGCTAATTACAATCAGGCGATTTGTTCTCTCATCAACAGTCGTATATACGAGACACTGATTGCTCCCCCAAGTTTCCTTAGTTTGTGGCGGGTTGTAAACCATGGTAACAAAGGGTTCCTTGTCATAAAACTCTCGGTAAATCTCTGTGATGTGTTCTGCGATTACCTTAGTTGATCCAAGCATTCCTTCTTTTATATTGGCATAAGACGTAATCATTATACCCCTGGTCATAGGAACCAAATGAGTTAGGAATGTAGGAGTAACTCTCTCGGGAAAAAGACTTAGCTCTTGGACAATCTCAGGGAAATGTCGATGACCTTTTACTGAGTAAGCAAAAAGGTTTTCGTTTACTTCTGAAAATTGAGTGCCTAAATTTGCACTTCTTCCTGCACCAGAAACACCTGACTTCGCATCAATAATCAAATCGGGGCCAATTATACCTTCCTTTACACCAGGGTATAAGCCAAGTATGGCTGCTGTAGGATAGCATCCCGGGTTACCTATAAGTTTGGCATCACCTATCTCTAATCGGTGTAATTCCGTGAGCCCATATACAGCCAATTTTAGGTATTCCGGGCAAGGATGCTTGGTTTCGTACCAATATTCATATTCATTAAGATTCTTTAATCGAAAATCTGCACTAAGATCTATCACCTTTATTCCCTGTTCCAATAAGGAAGTCGCTATTTCCGCACCCGCTTTATGAGGCAAGCTCAAAAAGACCAAATCTAGGGATCCAGAAAGTTCTTCTTGAATAAGCAGATCCGACCCTGCGAGATGAGGGAAGACGTCAGAGAGATGTTGTCCAACCGCGCTTCTACCAGTAACGGAAACTAATTCGGCTTCCGGATGACCATGTAATAGGCGAACAAGCTCTGAACCAGCATATCCAGTCACATTAACAATCCCAACTCTGGTGGTCATTTGTTCCCTCTGATCCGATAATAGGCTCTTAAGTATACGGGGGCCTAGAAGACAGGTAAAGAATATTAAGTCTATGCTTTAAACCTATTTTCTCGAAGGACAATTATAAGCTAGCTTGCACTCAGCACAATTCGGTGTCCGGGCTTTACAAGTCCGTCGACCATGAATTATAAGAGCTGCATGAAATGGATATACCTGATCAGGTGATACCATATTCTCTAAGATCTCGTGAGCGTCTTCAACATTAACCCTAGGTCCAATAAGACCAAGTCTCTTAGAAACTCTGTAAACATGTGTATCCACTGCCATTGCCGGCATGCCCAGAGAGAAACATAATATAACCCCGGCCGATTTAGGCCCAATTCCTGGTAAATTCCGAAGCCATGCCTTTGCCTCGTGAAGTGGTAGTTTAGAAAGAAAACTTATATCCAGACTGCCACGCTTTTCCAAAATCAGATTAAGTATGGCTTTAATGCGCGGAGCTTTTATTCTCGCCAATCCACCCGAAGATATGGTCTCGGCTATTTCAGATACATCCGTTCTCGCCACCTCTTCCATAGTTCCATAACGACGAATTAATTTTTTAAATGCGTTGGTAGAATTATTATCCGAGGTATGTTGAGAAAGAATCGTATATACAACTTCTTCGATTGGATCGATTCTACGAGCGTGTTCAAAGCCGCCATATTCTGTGCCTAATATATCAATTATATCAGTAGGGTTCAGGTTTGATTCGGAACATCCTAAGTCATAAGTACGCTTAATATTTGACACCACCTGCAAATTCTAACACTCTACTTTTTGCTGAACAAACATTGAATAGTCCAATTCCGATAATAATCGCCCTCACTTCAGCAATTCGACAAATTTGTTGACTTTTGGTTTAAGCGCTAGATATTGTATAAAGGCCCTCGGAAAATATTCTGGATGGTAATAATGATCGAAAACCTAGAAGACCAAATCTCAACCGCTTTAAAAAACAGCAAAGCCCAGTATGTAGAGATAAGGATCGAATCAACATCGTCCACATCCCTACGGTATCGTGGACGAGAATTAGATGAAATAAACAAAGCTTCAAGAATGGGCGGCTGCGTTAGGGCGTTAGCTGGAGGGGGCTGGGGATTCGCATCTTTTAATGACCTGAAAAACCTAAAGGAGAATGTTCTAACCGCTGTTAGAAACGCTCAACTCGTCGGCGGCAACCCAATAACCTTGATGGATGTAGAACCAACGATAGCAAAGATACGACACGAAGTAAAAAGAGATCCGACCAAAATATCACTTGCAGATAAAACTCGACTTCTAAACGAATATGTAGAAGAAATTTGGAGCATTCCGGGGATATCAACGTCTTCAATCGGTTATGGAGACGCTTTCCATCACAAGATATTTGCTAACTCTGAAGGAACATATATTGATCATGAAAAGCTAGATATTTCAATACGATTGAACGCTGTAGCCCGGGACGGATCGGAAGTGCAACAATCAGGAATCAGCTTGGGATCTGCAGGAGATTATTCGAAAGTAGAACACCTTCATGAACATGCTCGGAACGTGGCTCAGAGATCTATAGACCTACTAAAAGCCCCACAAGTAAAGGGAGGTGAGTACACAGTAGTATTGGAACCGGTACTAGCAGGCGTATTTATCCATGAAGCGTTTGGACATCTATCGGAAGCTGATCATATTTATGAAGATCCCCGAATGAAGGAAATGATGTACATGGGTCGTCGGTTTGGAGGCCCACATCTTAATGTTGTGGATGGGGCCGCGGTTCCAAATCTTAGAGGTAGTTACCAATTTGACGATGAGGGAACTCCATCTAGTAAAACTTATTTATTAAAGGAAGGCATTCTCGTGGGAAGGCTTCACTCCAGAGAAACCGCGGCTAAGTTAAATGAGAAAACGACGGGAAATGCCCGAGCTATAAACCCTCAATTCCCTCCTATAGTCCGTATGACAAACACCTATATAGAAAATGGAACTGCAACTCCTGCGGAAATTATTGGCGATATCAAAGACGGTCTATACGTGAGTAACTGGTATGGTGGCATGACCAGCATGGAACAGTTCACATTCTCTGCAGGCGAAGCTTTTCGGATACATAACGGTAAGATCAAAGAACTATGTAGGCCGGTCATGTTAACGGGCAACCTATTCACAACCCTGGAAAGCCTCGATGCTATTGCGAACGACTTAGATATGAACCAAGGAGGAGGTTGTGGGAAGGGCGGCCAAATGCCACTCCCGGTTTCTAACGGTAGCCCTCATATAAGAATCCAGAGGTGTCTCATTGGTGGAGCATAACGATACAATTTTCAAATTATTAGAACAGGCCAAAAAGAAAGGCGAAAGTGCAGAGGTATTCTATCTATCTCGTTACAGAGAACCAATCGTTTTTGAAGCTAATAAACTCAAGACACTAGAACTTCAGGAAACGTCAGGAGTATCTTTGCGATTAATAAAAAACGGCCGTATTGGATTCTCATCTACGAATGTAATCCACGAGCCAAACACTTTAATCGAAAATGCAATAGAAACAGCGCCGTTCGGCCCAATACCAATGTTTGAATTCCCAAATTTCAGGGTATTCAATCCAGTCCAAACTAATGATCCAGCCACCAAGTCATTCCCCATAGCTCGAATGATAGATTTAGGTCAGGACCTTGTAGAAAAGATTCGGGAATTGAATCCAGAGGTTTTATGTGATTGCGAGATTTCTAAAAACGTCACTACCATCATAATAGCCAATACGAATGGAGGCTTTGCGACTTACACAACCAGCGTATTCGCCATATCCATTAATGGAACTCTTATAGACGGAACAGACATGTTCTTCGTAGGAGATTACACACTAGGATGTAAACCAATTGAAAATACCGACGAACTAGTGTCCTCCGTATCTACTCAATTAGAAAACGGCAAGGTAATATCTGATCCTGTAAACGGCCAAGTTGATGCTATTTTCACTCCGCGAGGAGTAGCTTCAGCAATAATACCGCCACTAATGTCAGGCTTTAATGGAAAATCTGTACTTCAAGGATCTTCTCCCCTTGCAGATAAATTAGATAAAATAGTATTCGACAAGAAGATCCGTATATGGGATCATCCAGACCAACATATGATTCCAGGCAGTCGCATGTGTGATGACGAAGGAGTGTCAAGCAAACGCATGCCACTTATAGACAACGGTGTAGTCCGAAACTTCCTATATGATCTCCAAACTGCTGGACAATCTAACAAAGAAAGCACTGGGAATGCCCACAGAAGTTTATCAAGCCCACCCAGCCCGGGAATAAGTGTTTCAGTAGTTTATCCCGGAGACACCTCGTTTCAAGATATGGTGGCTAATACCAAGCATGGAATAATTGTAGAAGGCCTACTCGGGGCCGGACAAAGTAATATATTAGGTGGAGATATCAACGCGAACGTTTTATTGGGATATAGAATCAAGAACGGTGAGATCGTGGGAAGACTTAAAAACACAATCATTAATGGAAATGTCTACCAAGCACTTAAGAATATCAAAGCTTTAGGCAATGATTCCAAATGGATAGGCGGTTCTCTTAGAACTCCCAGTATTTATTGTAGCGGAATCTCAGCAGCGACCAGAGAATGAAAAGGGTCATATATGGCTCTCGAAAACATACTTAATAATATCAGTAGCAATGAAACATCCGTAGATGACGCTTGGTTGACCGATCTTTCCGATATTGATTTTTCAAAAATAGAAGGTTTTTCGACTGCTTGGAGCAATGTCTCAGAAGAACGCCGAACAGTACTTATCGAAAAACTAATCAAACTCGCCAAAGATCAGTTCCATTTAAACTATAATTATATTTTTGAATACTGTTTAGGCGATGTCTTTGCGATTGTAAGACAACGGGCAATAGAGGGTCTTTGGGAATGCGAACATCGCAGTCTCATTCCAACTCTGTGCGTCCTACTCAAATCAGACCCGTCTTCCGATGTCCGAGCGGCCGCCGCAGAAGGACTAGCCAAGTTTGCGGACCTTGCTAACGATCGCAAGCTCATCGTGAGGGATTCAGATAGAGTACTGAACGGGCTCCTTTCTAGTATCAGAAATCTAGAGGAAGATATTATGGTCCGAAGTAAGGCATTGATATCAGCCTCTGCGATAGACCATGATTTAATTGAAGAAGAAATTAAATGGGCTTATGAAAGCGATATTCTTCAATTGCAATCTAGTGCTATATGCTCTATGGGGAGAAATGGCAATCCTAGTTGGCTCCCTTCCTTGATCAAGGAATTAGAGAGTACTGTGCTATGTATTAGACGTCAGGCTGTCATTGCGTGTGGTTACATGGAAGAACCAGAGGCTATTACACATCTATTGCCGCTAATTGACGACGACGATTTACAAGTACAAATTGCCGCAATTTATTCGATCGGGAACATTGGTGGATCACCGGCTCGCAAAATCCTGAAAAGAATCGTGCAAACTGGAGACACGTTCCTTGAAGAGGCTGCTAGAAGCAGTCTCCTGATGCTGCAAACGATCGATGATCCATTTGGATTTGAATGATATAACCGATTTCGATTACTTGCGCAAAAAACGGGATCATCTGAATCGAAAATGTAACCCTATTAGGCAATCCATAATATTGGAAGTTTTTAGGGCTCGATTATTATAAACCTACAAGTTGATATAAAGTCAGAGTTAGAGGATACTCTAATAATGACGTTAAAAGCCCCTCTCATCTGTAATTAAACACTATATCTAGTTAAGTTGGAGATCCGAATGAGATTTTATAAAGCTGAATATATATGGATTGATGGTTCTAGCCCCACTGCTAAGATGCGTTCCAAAACAAAAATCATTCCCGATGGACAAGAACCTCCTGAATGGGGTTTCGACGGTTCTAGCACCATGCAAGCAGAGGGAACTAACTCAGACTGTGTCCTAAAACCAGTATTTGATGTTACTGACCCTATAAGAGGAGAACCTAACCGCTTGGTACTCTGTCAAGTCTACCTGCCAGATGGATCACCTCATTCCACAAACACACGAATATTATGTGAGGAAACCACAAATAAGTTTGCAGAGCACGAAACTATATTTGGCATTGAACAAGAATACACTCTCTTTGATGGTGCTCGTCCCCTTGGCTGGCCATCAAACGGATTTCCTGCACCTCAGGGTGGATACTACTGCGGCGTGGGATCCGATGAAGTTTTTGGGCGCTCTCTTGTAGAAGAACACTTGGATAATTGTTTAAAAGCGGGCTTGATGATCTCTGGCATCAACGCTGAAGTCATGCCAGCACAGTGGGAATTCCAAGTTGGGCCACTCAATGCATTAGCAGTTTCAGACGAGCTCTGGATAGCTAGATGGCTTTTGTACCGTACAGCAGAACCTCACAATATCAGTGCTACCCTCTATCCAAAACCAGTTAATGGAGATTGGAATGGAGCAGGTGCACATACAAATTTCTCCACCAAAGCAATGCGAGAAGAATATCAACCTTGCGTAGCAGCAGCCGAAGCCTTGTCGAAAACGCACTCTTTGCACATTAAGAGTTATGGTTTCGGAATCGAGGAAAGACTCACAGGATCCCACGAAACTTGTTCTTACAAGGAATACCGCTATGGTGTTTCGGATAGAGGAGCTTCCGTTAGAATTCCATGGCAAGTAGCACGCGATGGGAAAGGCTACATAGAGGATCGAAGACCAAACGCAAATATGGATCCATATATAGTGACTCGTTTAATTCTTGATACTGTTTGCGAATCACTGGAAGTTAATAGATAAGTCACACAATCGTGAAGTCGCTCAGCCTATATTCATGGAACGTCAATGGAATACGAGCAATACATAAAAAAGGATTCCTTGATTGGCTAAATAACACAAGCCCAGATATCCTATGCTTACAAGAAACCAAAGCGGAGGCTGATCAACTTCCCACAGACCTCAGAAATCCTTCTGGATACCACTCCTATTTTTTTTCTAGTAGCACTCGAAAAGGATACAGTGGCGTGGCAATTTACTCAAAACTAAAACCACGTTCAATCACTTGCGGTTTTGGTATCCCACAGTTCGACCAGGAGGGACGTACAATTATTGCTGACTACGGGTATTTTTTAGTGTTTGGAGTATATTTCCCTAACGGGCAAAGTTCTCCCGAACGGCTGGATTACAAGATGCAGTTTTACAACGCCTTCCTGAACCATATAGAAAAATTGCATGCGGAAGGTAGAAATATTATTGTATGTGGAGACTTCAATACAGCCCACAAAGAGATAGATCTAGCAAGACCGAAAGCTAACGAAAACATTTCAGGATTCCTGCCCATAGAAAGAAATTGGATAGACCGACTGATTTCTAGTGGTTATTGCGACACCTTTCGATCATTTAACCAATCAGGGAATGAATATACCTGGTGGAATTACAGGAGTTTCGCAAGAGAAAGAAATGTTGGATGGCGACTCGACTATTTTTTTGCGAACAAGGAATTCATGCCCAATGTAACCAACGCCTCTATCCATAAAACGATAGTTGGGTCCGACCACTGCCCGATATCGCTGGATATTTCCTTCAAAAACTGATGTGGAGGTAGTTCTTTCCCGTATATCTGATATCCTTTAGTTTGAAAAACTTCTCGGAAAACTTTTTGGAGTTAATAATGCCCACAGAATACCTCGTTGTTAACGTAGCGGCAGACGAAACAGAACCTGGTAATGTCAACGATGTTACTAATCTTTTAAATCAAATGGCTGCGGAAGGATGGGACTTGGCGGCTGCAGTAAATGTCTACGAAGATATGGACCGCATCTATCTTGAGCGAACGACACCAGACTAGATAATCCTTTCTTAACTCATGTGTACAATCAAACATCTATCTAAATCCTTGAACTGGAATACGTTCTTTGGCAATATAATAATATGAGAATAGGCGCTTTCGAACTCATCGACGAATTGCCATCATTCCAAGATCTGCATGTCATTTCCATGCTACGACCTTGGATAGATGTAGGTAATGTTGGAACTATTACCTTAAATAAGCTAGAAAAACATTTTGGCGCCAACGAACTGGGTCGGCTGGCGAGACCAGGAACTTTTTTCGATTTTAGTAGATACAGACCAATTGCAAGAACGATAGAGGGGGAAAGATCTCTTAGCGTACCTAATTCGATCATAAATTATGCGATCAGGGATGATGGCCCTGACCTGCTATTTTTCCACATCCTAGAACCTCAATCGTTTGGTGAAGATTATACTGACGCAATTCTTGAAGTGCTTGACTATCTCAAGATAACCCGATACATACGTATCGGAGGGATGTATGATGCGGTCCCTCACACACGCCCTATTTTGGTCACCGGTTCGGCCCAAGGCAGTCTAAAGGATGACCTAAAAGATTTGATAGACCTAAAATCTAGCACCTATCAAGGACCAACTTCAATAGTTAATCTTGTTTCGGACGGTATCAACGAACGAGGCATAGATAATATCAGTCTTATGGCACATCTACCGCAATACGTACAACTGGAAGAGGACTATGCTGGAGTATCTAGTCTGTTGAAAATTCTTTGCAAAATATACACTCTACCTCCTGATCTGGCAGACCCCAAAAGAGGACGACAGCAATATCAGGAACTCAACACCGAAATACAACGGAACCAAGGACTTAAAGCTCTAATTCAACGATTGGAAATGCACTACGATTCGAAGACCTCCTTTGACGGTGGAGATTCCGGTGCGAAACTTTCACCCCAAGTAGAGAAATTCCTAAGGGAGATGGGAGAACGTTTCGATAATAATTAAACTCTCTCAATGGGAGCGTATTCCAGCAATAGCCGTTTCAGTCCAGCACCTTCAAATGCTACAGTCAGCTCCTGATCAAGGCCGTTACCCGAAACGCTTACAATAATCCCTATACCGAAGACTTTATGCTTTATTTTCTCCCCAGTTTTAAAGAGTTGAATTGGAATTTCCTTAACCGCTTTTTCTAATCCATCTTTATGTTCTATGACTTTTCCATATCGAGGTTTCTGTAGAAGCAATTTGGGGCCAGATAACAGATTCTGGGGCAATTCTTGCAAGAATCTGGAGGGTATATTAGATCCACTTGAACCCATGAGACCTCTCCGGAATGCTCTTGTCATATACAGCTTTTGTTGGGCCCGGGTAATGCCAACATAACACAAGCGCCGTTCTTCTTCTATCTCTTCCTCGGACTCCATCGCTCTGTAATGTGGTAGTAATCCCTCCTCCATCCCAGTCATAAAAACTACTGGAAACTCTAATCCCTTTGCCTGATGAAGGGTTATAAGAGTAATCCCATCTGAGTTTTCGTCTACTGTATCTACATCTGCAACTAAAGACATATGTTCCAACAAAGCAGTTAGATCTCCTGAGCTATCCCCAGAAATAAATTGTTGGGCCATGCTTTTCAGTTCCAAGACATTATCCCAACGATCTTCTAGATTTCCTGCTTTTTCTAAATGATCACGATATCTTATTTTTTCCAAGAGCATTTCGATTGTCTGAGATATGTCAATAACCCCGTTAGAAGCCCTCAGCTCTTCTATAGTGGAGACAAATTCGTCAAGAGCCTTTAAGGACTTTGAGGACAATTGATGATCTGAAATCTTTCCATCTAGAATTACGCGTATTACTTCATATAAAGATAGGTGCTCTCGCCGTGAACACATAATTATTTTCTCGATCGATTTAGCGCCTAACCCTCGTGGTGGAATATTTATCACGCGTAATAAACTAATCTGATCACCAGGATTATTAATGACCCTGAGAAAGGATATGAGATCCTTTACTTCTCTACGGTGATAAAAGCGAATTCCACCAATGATACGGTAACGTATACCATAACGAAGACAGGATTCTTCCAATGCTCTAGACTGGGCATTAACTCGATACATAACGGCAATATCGTTCAACATCCTACCTTTCTCAATCATCAACCTGCCAATTTCTTCCATTATAAAATTAGCTTCTTCGTCCCCAGTAAAACATTCATGAACGACTACATGAGATCCTCGCTCTTTAACCGTCCAAATTTTCTTTTCAATACGCTGTTTATTAGTTGATATTAATCCCTTTGCCACATCCACAATATTTCCTGTAGATCTATAATTTTCCTCCAATCCTATAAATGTGGCATCCGGAAAATCTTGTTGGAAACTAAGAATATTTCTGATATCTGCATTCCGCCATGAATAGATTGCTTGATCTGGATCACCTACCACACACAAATTCCGAAAACTGCCAGATAAAATCTTGGCCAACTGATATTGGACAATATTCGTATCTTGAAATTCGTCTACCATGACATGAACAAATCTTTGCTGGTATAGTTCCAATACTGAAGGCTGCTCTTTGAAAAGATTTATAGTTTTCAAGAGAAGGTCATCGAAATCCATCCCGTTATTAGCCGCCAAGATTCCCTCATAAGAAGCATAAACTCTTCCAACAATCTCGTCATAAAAACTTCGACTATTGGTTTTAAACGCATGAACATCCATCATTGTGCTTTTCGCTCTAGATATCACAGACTGTATTCCCCTGATTGGATATCGCTTAGGATCTACTTCCACATCTTCCATAGCCATTTTCAATGCATCTCTTTGGTCTTCGCTATCAAATATCGTGTAGTCCGAGCCAAGTCCTATATGTTTTCCATGTTGCCTCAATATACTTGAACAAAAGGCATGAAAAGTCTTCACCGTAACGTTATGTGCCTTGGCTCTTATGAGACTAAGTAGACGATCACGCATTTCGCTGGCAGCCTTATTAGTGAATGTTACGGCTAAAACCTGAAATGGACTGATCTTAATAATGTCTACAAGGTACGCTATCCTATGCGTTATAACCATGGTTTTGCCGCTACCAGGGCCCGCAACAATTAAAACAGGACCATCTACGGTTTCGACAGCCCTCCGCTGAGACGGATTCAGTTGTTGAACCATAAGGTTAGGTATACAGATACAGTAGCATCAAGGTAAGGCTATGTCAGGTCTTTAACGCCTTATGGTTCCAATAGTAACTTTTGTCATAGGATCCGGCCGTTCAGCTCTGCACTGAGAAATCGTCAATCCTACATTTATCTTTTCTCTTACCCAAGCTTCCCATTCTTCTTTTTCCTGAACAAATGCCAAATGTTCCGCTGCTTCCTCGGGTGTGGCAATCAAGACGCCATCATCATCCCCAAAAACCATATCTCCGGGATTGACGGTTATACCACCCACAGTTACTGGAACGTTTACACCTCCCCATTCTATTCCCCAGTTTCCTGTCTTGCCTGTCATGGCAACTGATCCTCTCGAAAATATAGGGAATTGCATTCTAGATATAGCGGATCTATCCGCAATCGGGCCATCAGTAACCATTCCTGCAATACCAAGCTCCATATACCCTAAGGCTCCTATTTCTCCCGTTGCAGCATGTCGATGTTCACCCCCTCTCGCTATGACCAGAACATCACCAGGCCTAGCTATCTTTAGTGCTTCTCCTACAGCCGTCGTAATCTGGGGATAAGTCTGCACGGTCAAAGCAGGACCCACTAATTTGATTGGCCGAAACACCGGTTCAATAGTAGATTCCATTGCGGATTCTATTATGTGTCCAAGGGTAGCCGGGGCCAATTGCTTATAGGCATCTATAATATCTTTAGAGAGACTATCTACTCGTGGATGAATCTGAATCATCTATTCCTCCCTATACATTCGCCTTCAGCGAAAGTATATCATGCTTTCACAAACTGATTAGCATGAATTGACCTTATGGCATGACACCAACTGCCCAAGCGCCAGGATTCTTTAACTATAACACAGCGATTTTAAACAGAATTCCATTCCGACCATTTAAGTTCAATGCAACCTACCCTCTTTCCACTGAAAGCTCTTTGTGATACAAAGGCCATATAATTACAAGGAGGTCTGTATGTATGACAGATCCCAATCACAACATAGAGACTCTCCTAACAGAGAATCGGAATTTTCCTCCTCCACCAGAATTTGCTCAACAAGCTAATGTAAACAACCCCCTTATATATGAACAAGCGGATGCTAATTTTGAAGAATATTGGTCAAATTGGGCAGATCAATTGGATTGGTTTAAAAAATGGGATAAGACCCTTGAGTGGAATCCACCTTTTGCAAAATGGTTCCTAAATGGAAAACTGAACGTCTCATATAATTGTCTCGATCGCCATATAGCATCTGGTCGCCGTAACAAAGCGGCCTTGATATGGGAAGGAGAACCTGGAGACTGGAAAGTTTACACATTTGGAGATCTCCACAGAGAAGTTTGCAAATTTGCAAACGGACTTAAAAGCCTAGGAGTTAAGAAGGGCGATAGAGTCACAATGTATATGCCGATGATCCCAGAACTAACTATAGCCATGTTGGCATGTGCGCGCATCGGTGCACCACATAGTATTGTATTTGGTGGATTCAGTTCAGAGTCTCTACGAGACCGTATAAATGATTGTAATTCCAAAATTCTCATAACTGCAGATGGAGGATATCGACGTGGTAAGATCATTCCACTAAAAGAAAACGCTGACGAAGCTCTAGAGGCTACACCTTCGATCGAGAAATCCATAGTGGTTAACCGAATAGGAGACAAAACTGCAGTTGAGATGAAACCTGATAGAGATGTCTGGTGGGATGACCTTGTTAGATACGCTCCTTATACCTTAGAGGCCGAGCATATGGACAGTGAGGATATGCTGTTTGTGTTATATACCAGTGGCACTACAGGAAAACCAAAAGGAGTAGTACATACAACCGGGGGTTATCTTACAGGTGTATACGCAACCACAAAATGGGTATTCGACCTAAAAGATGATGATGTATATTGGTGTACTGCAGACATTGGATGGGTGACAGGACACAGCTACATAGTATATGGGCCTTTGGCTAATGGAGCCACAACGGTAATGTATGAGGGTTCCCCAGATTTCCCAGACAAAGACCGATTCTGGGACATCGTAGAAAAATATCGTTGCACAATATTGTATACCGCCCCCACTGCCATACGGACATGCATGCGGTGGGGAGAACAATATCCTGGAAAACACGATCTTTCGTCCCTCAGACTATTAGGAAGCGTGGGAGAACCAATAAACCCTGAAGCATGGATCTGGTATCACACTAATATTGGCGGATCTCGCTGCCCAATCGTGGACACGTGGTGGCAAACGGAAACAGGCTCAATTCTCATAACACCTCTACCTGGGCTGATAACCACAATACCAGGGTCAGCCACTAAGCCATTCCCAGGAATCCGAGCGGAGGTATGGGACGCAACTGGCAAACCAGTCTCACCTGGAAACGGTGGTTACCTTGTCCTAACTCGCCCATGGCCTGCTATGATTCGAACGATTTATGGCGATAATGAACGGTTCAAAGAGCAGTATTGGACTAAGTACCCCAACATATATTTCACTGGAGATGGAGCAAAGATTGATCAGCACGGCTACATATGGATTTTGGGCCGAGTAGATGACGTGATTAACGTCTCTGGACATCGCATCAGTACTATGGAAGTCGAATCCGCATTAGTGGATCACAGCTCGGTAGCAGAAGCCGCGTCCATTGGGCGATCAGATTCACTAAAAGGGCAGGCGGTTGTAAGTTTTGTAATATTGAAGGACTCCATGTCTCCGTCAAAAGAACTTGAGGCTGAACTTAGGGCTCATGTTAGTAAGAAGATTGGAGCTATTGCTCGACCAGACAGAATCTTCTTCACAGTAGATCTCCCAAAAACACGGAGCGGCAAGATAATGCGCAGATTACTTAGGGACATAGCCGAGGGACATGTATTGGGCGACACTACCACATTGGCCGATGCCAATGCCATAGAACTACTAAAAGACCAATACCAAGATACGGAGTAAACTAAACCGCATGCCTAAAAGCATTCTATTAAAAACTGATATAATCATTCTAAGGAGTCTGTTTAATTATGGCACATTTTAACCGTGGAGCGACCTATAAAGAGCCCCCATCAATTATCGAAGACTCACTAATAAATCTTTTGGCGCAAACCAACGCCAAGGTCGAACAGTTTGACCTATCCGCCGATGGCAAACGTCTAGCATATATATCAGCTAACAGCGGTGGATATGATCTCTGGATATGTGACATTGACGGACATAATAATCAACGATTAGTAGTTATGTACCCTGAGGAAGCAATCAATCCATCCTGGTCTCCAGACGGGAATTGGATAGCCTATACCGCACGAAATGAGGCATTCAAGGTGCGATCGGATGGATCTGAACCTCCCATCAACCTCAGCTATGGTTCTGGGCCTGCAAGAAACCAGGAATTTATTCGTTGGACTCCGGATGGAAAACGCATCTATTTCGTTAGAGGTGGGCCGAACGGTTACAGTCAAATTTGCTGGCTGCCCACGGACATACCTACAGGGAAGGTCTATCCCCGTTACGTAACTAATGATTCATTCAATAGTACAGATGTTCACGTATCACCAAACGGGAAATGGATATGTTTTATGTCTGATCGCAGCGGACACGCGGATTTCAAACGAATGGACGTCTGGATAATGCCAATAGACGGGGGGCTTCCTTCTAACATGACCCCCAACACATTTGAATTTTATAACTACAGACCTAGATGGTCTCCAGACAGTCGAATGCTAGTTTACACAACAGACGAAACCAATTTTAGAAACATCACAACCGTAGACATAGAAACTGGAGAAGCTACCAACCTGACAAACAGTAATTTTGATGAGTATAATCCCCGCTTTTCACCAGACGGCAAATGGATAGCCTATGTCGCAAACATTGAGTGGAACTTCCACGTATTCAAGATAAAAGCGGACGGATCTACTAAGCCGATGCAGCTCACTACCGGTGAAGGCGTTTATTCAGGCATTGACGCATATCAAGTCAGAGGCTCATTGCGGTGGACTGCAAATAGTAAAGACTTGGTATTTACCTACATGAACTATCGTAAAACCAGTGACTTGTATTTAATGTCCGCTTCTAATGGAAATCCAAAGCAAATCACAAACCATATGCCGGCAGAATTAGAGAGTTTCCCCTTTATTAAGCCTGAACTCATTACATATCAATCGAAGGATGGATTGAAAATTCCGGCTTTTATTTATAGGCCTAACAACTCACCAAACGTCAAAACTCCCTTAGTTATTTATGCCAGAGCTAACACAAAGGGGCTCCATGTAAGGGGATTCTATCCTTATATACAATACTATCTAAGTAGGGGCTATTCTGTGATAGCCCCGCAGGTTCGTGGAAGCGCTGGAAATGGAAAAGCATACGAATTTTTAAATTACGGTGACTGGGGTGGAGGTGACATCGACGACTTTGCTTATGGAGCGTACCATCTAATCGAACAAGGCCTTGTCGACCAAGATAAGATCGTTATGCTAGGCGGAAGCACAGGCGGCTATTTTACGATGGCTATGGTGTTCAGATACCCCGATCTACTTGCTGCAGCGGTAACATTCTACGGCCCACCCGATCTAATTCACTCAGATCGCTACGCCGGAGGCAGCGGAAAGCCCGTACTAGGAGACGTTGTAGCTGGAAACAGAGGAGGTCCGGATTCTGCCCCTGACCACTGGAAATCACGTTCCACAATATATAATCTGGATAAAATAAAAACACCAATGTTAGTCCTTTGGGGAGATCGAGACACCGTGCGAATCAGTATGGCAGATGATTATTTGCGGGCTAGCAAAGAAAACGGATTGTACACCGAATACGTCCAATATAACTGCGAACCGCATGGATGGTACCACTGGAGACCAGAAACCGTTATTGACTCTTTAGGAAGAATAGCAGGCCATTTTAAAAAATTTACTGGCATATAAACCCAATTATGGAAAGGTTCCATACATTCTTAGCTATTCCAGCTACCATTGAATCCAAATATGTTTCTCAATCCCCAACAACACCAACGTTTTCAGACTTGGGAATTGGATCACTTGGGTTCTTACTAATAACGTACCCGCATTTTGCAGACCAACTATGTGATTAAAAGTCCAGCGGATTTCAATGGTCAAATACAACCAGGGAGATATGACTTTTCCGGTAATCCCAACTTGAACTTGATTAGGAACCTAGCCGGCATCTGTTACATTGCTTGTCCCGGCCACCACAGCATCAAGTTTGCTTGCAGCCATCAAAATAACTGGCAAGTTCTCTGGCCCACACAATCCTTTCCCAACTGCTATTTTCATGGTTTATCCGAATATCCCAATGAGAATCTGTATAACCAATCTTTGTGGTCATTATTTTCCAGTTCCCCGGCCGTTACATATTACAATAATTTGATAAGCTCAGATTCCATTCACATCACTTCAATTCGACCATTGTCACTCCATCAGATGTTCCACCTTCTCCTGGACGCATGCATTTAACTAGAGGATGACTTCTAAGATGACCTCTTACTATAGTTCTTAAAATCCCTGTGCCACGACCATGAATAACCTTGACCAAACCAAGGCCTTCTAGAATTGCCCTGTCCATAAACTGATCCAATTGCTCTATTGCTTCGTCTGATCGCATACCATGCAAATTAAGTTCCTTACTTATAGGAAAACGTTTTGAGGCTCTTGTAACAGAAATCCCCCCCCAATTTCTCGCAGAAGCAAAATCAGCTTTTTTTTCCACTTGCGTTAAGAAAATACGGGCTTTCATCGTACCCATCAACACTTCAATACTCCCTAGATTATCTGGATAACTTAATACTTTGACTGGTTCTCCAACACCTCTCAAGTATAAAAAGTCACCAATTATTAATTCACTTATTAAAAGCTTTTGGGCTTGGGTTAGTCTATTCCTCCATTCTTCTGATCTAAGGATTTTTTGGATATTCTTTAACTGATCTTTCTGTTCTACAACAATATTCTTGGAGATTGGAATCTCTAATGCTTTTTCTGCTTTTTGGAAACGCCTCAGAAGTTCTTGTGCTTTGTTTATCAGATTATAACGATAGTCCTCTAGAATCCTTTCCTTTTCAGATTCAACATTGTTAAGTCTATCCTCAAACTCCTTTCGTATTGCCACCGTATTATTCAATTCCATCTGTAAAGTGGCCAGACGCGTGTCAACCATTGCCCTTTGTTCTTCAAGTTCCGTTAATATTGTTTCTGAGTCTCTCTCTCCTGACCCAAGCATTGACCTGGCGCATTCAATAATTTCGTTTTCAATGCCCATACGACTAGCTATAGCTAAGGCATAGCTCCTACCTGGAAGACCAGTTGTTAAGGTATAGGTAGGTTCCAAGCTCTTTGGTCGAAGCCCAACACTAGCATTTACCATATGTGCATTTTCCTGAACAAAATTGGCTACGCTTCTCTGATGCGTAGTAGCCAAACAAATTATATGTTTATGGCAAAAATAGGACAGAAGTGCTTTAGCCAATGCAGCTCCTTCCTCAGGGTCAGTACTAGCACCCAGCTCGTCCAACAAAACCAGGGAACGAGAAGAGGATTGTCCAATGATAGCTTTTAGTAATTTCACATTAGCACTAAACGACGACAGAGACAAATCTATACTTTGATGATCTCCGATGTTTGCAAACACATGGTCAAATGGGGTCATGGAACAGAATGAAGCTGATACGTGGAGTCCGGATTGAGCCATAAGAACCGATAGTCCCAAACTTTTTAGGGCTACAGTCTTGCCCCCGGCGTTTGGGCCACTTACAACTATGATCGGCTTCCCATCACCCAAGAACAGATCAATAGGAACAATTGGTCCTGTAAGGAGCGGGTGCCTTACACCTTTTAAGGAAATAAAAGTCTTGGGATTATCGACGAACTTAGGAGCAGTTCCTTCTATTTCTATGGAATATTTCCCTTTTGCCATGCAGAAATCAATCAGTGAAAGAATTTCTATGCTGTCCAGCATGTAAGTACTATGTGTCGCTATCAAACTTGTGAGTTCCAACAATAGTCTCTCTTCTTCATGTTGGACTCCTATAATTGCCTCGCGCCAGTCATTGCCCAAGCCAATCGTGTCGATTGGCTCTACGAAAGCCGTTGCACCGCTATCGGAAATATCATGAACTATGCCTTCCACACTATTTTTGGATTCTATTTTAATCATCAAAACCATCCGCCCATTGCGTTCGGTGATTAAAGGTTCCTGTAGAAAGCCTTTTCGCTCAAATTTACGGATTAATTTCTCTAGCGCTTTTATAAGTTTTCTCCTGCCACGTTCAGCTTGCACTCGAAAACTACGAAGAGCGTACGACGCATCATCCAAAATTGTTCCATTGAGATCAATCGAATGACTTATATCTCGTTCCACATTTCTCATGTCTGGTAGAGATGATGCTAGGTGCGCCATGTTAGTTAGTTCCAATTTTTGGCCTAAAATTGAACGCATATTACGAAATGTTCCTAATACCTTACAAATGCAGCATAGCTCCAATCCAGTGAGCACACCATCCAATATAGAACGTTTTATCCAGGCTATAAATTCATCCGGCACTGAAAGATCAAGGTCATTATTAAATTGCAAAAAGATTATTGCCTCATCTGTCTCTCTGTGACTTTTTATCATATCTCCCAGATCGTTCAACGGCTCTAACGCCAAGGCCTTCTGAATAGAAAAGGAATTCTGACAGTGCCCAGCCAATTTCTCTTTGACTATATGGAACTCCAAAACTCGATCGGATTGAGATCGTAAAAAATCCATTTCTTCGGAATCTCTATGTCCTACCGTCACATTCATTTTTATGACTAACCCCCCCCTTAAATACGCAACGATTTCCAACACAAGCACTAGACTTATCTCTGGTTACATCACACTGGAAATACCCTTGTTAGAGAGTACTACCTCTATCAATCACTTGTTGCGCCGGAAATTCCTCCGACCATGTATGCAATACCACTCGACTCATCCAAGCTTTTCGTAATATCCCTTCCAAAGCTTTCTGCCCAGGACGTCTTACTTCTAAGATCTTATCCGAGAGAATGTCTTTATGTTTAGACAAATAGGGACATGCATCTATAAAACTTCCTAAAACGTGGGATTCTCCTCCAAGAAATATATGGTCCATATCTTTCTCATACGGTCCGAATTGCTCCCTGGTAATGTCACATGTTTTCTTGTAAATTTCAAAAGCTTGTTTATTTCTAATTCGTTGAAATCGTGCCTGAGATGAGCCTCCTTTTTTATGCCGGCCATGTACATAACGGGAACCAGATTTTGAAACTATCAACCTATCTCCTCGAAATATTCCCACAGCATAATACCCCAAGCGAAGTAACACTACTCCCACAACAAATTGCTTCTTAAACACTTGTTTTATAGATTGAAATTCGAAAGAGCCTTTTAAAACATTCTCCAAAACAAACACGGGAGGGCTAATGATCAATTTCACTCGATCACTCCAGAAAACAATCGAGCCATAGTTTTTAGGCCTAACATCACTTTTAAGCACTTCTCGAATTTCCGCAACCCATCTTTCTTGATCGTTATCCAGAATCGAGACTGTTTCTATATCAGAAGAAGACTTCAGATTTAGTGACCATATCTTCCTAAAAGTCATATCACCAAGCCCGTAAATAAGGCCCTCCAAATCATCCTTAGTCATTGTTAATATTCTAGCCGAATTTTGCATGCAATCAGCTTAAGATCACTCGGAGCAACCTGTCAAAACAGATCATTGTGCTGCATGCCTTTTCACGATACGATACGAAGCCTAAACTAATACCGGTTACAGGACTGTTTAATTAACATGAACTTTCCGAACCTACCCTTGTTTGCTGCTGAATGGATCAGAGTCCTTGGGGCCAATATTCGTTACTTCCGATTCGGAACGGGGCCTCCAATAGTGTTATTACATGGACTTGGAGAGTCAGCGATTATATGGGCATATAATTTAGAGTCGTTATCAAAAAAATACACTGTCTATGCCCTGGATTTGCCTGGTCATGGGAATAGCGATAACCCAAAATGGAAGTACAGCCTCAACAACTTTGTGGAGTTCCTGTCTTCATTTCTGTCGACACTAAACCTTGAAAACCCTCATTTAATCGGGCATTCACTGGGAGGCATGATAGCCTTGGAAACAGCATTTAAGCAACCAAAGCAACTCGGCAAATTAGTGTTGGTGGATAGCGCCGGGCTTGGAAAAGAATTGGCCTCCTTTCTTAAAATAATGACCCTCCCGTTAGTTGGTGAATTAATGACAATGCCAACAAAAGCTGGTCTTCGGTTTTTGCTAAAACAGGTTATTCCCGATCCCCAAGGAATACCTAACGATTTGGTTGAATCTTTAGCCCATGAACGAAATAGAAAAGGCAATAAACAATCAATGCTCAGAATTCTTAGGTCAGGCATCAATATTCGTGGAATCCATTCTCACTTAATTGATTTATTGCGATTGGAATACTTGAACGTTCCAACCTACGTACTGTGGGGAAGAGACGATAAGATATTCCCATATTCTCACGGCAAGAATGCCGCCATGCGACTTCCTAGAGGAAGACTAACAGTCTTGGATGACTGCGGCCATTGGCCTCAAATAGAAAAACACAAAGAGTTCAATCGCCTTGTAGTTGAATTCCTAAGATAGATTCCGTGCTCTAAATTGGGGGTCTCAGTCTCACCTCTAAAACAGCTTCACACCAATGGGCCACAGCTAACAGACGGCTCTCTGCAAAAGATGAAGCTACTAATTGCATGCCCAAAGGCATACCCGAAGAAGAGTCTATGCCAGACGGTATCGTTATAGCTGGTAGCCCAGCTAGTGTCCAAGGGCTCTGAAACATGGGGTCACCAGTCGTAGTTAGATCTTTAAGAGCTGCTGTTGGCGTACTAGGAGTAATCAGCACATCCCATCGACGAGCTATAGAATCGATATCTCTTCTAAACGCGCTACGAAACCTTTGAGCTTGCATATAAGTTATAGCGGGAGTTATGAAGCCTAATTCAATACGTTTTCTTAATTGTTCACTATAATCGTCTGCACGAACCCGAAACTGCTCTTCATGATAGGCAGCACATTCGACATTCATTACAACCCACTGAATTGCCATAGATTTGGCAAAACTTACTGGGAGTGAAACCCTCTCTACCTCTGCTCCAGCCAGGGATAGCCTATGAATAACCTCTTCAGTATGAGTTCTTACAGCCAGGCCTGCATTCTCCATAAAGAAATCCTTAACAACGCCAATTCTGGGTGGCCGATCTAAATGTCCAATCTCGTGTAGGTAATTAGGAACTCCAACTCGTGCCGACCCTGGATCGTTTTCGTCATAACCCGCAGTCGCCTGCAATATGATCGCAGCGTCTCTCACGGAATGCACCAATGGGCCAATAGTATCAAGGGACCAGGCCACTGGTATTACTCCATACACACTAACGCGCCCAAAAGTAGGTTTTAATCCAACAATACCATTATAGGACGCAGGTCTAAGAATCGATCCTCCAGTCTGTGACCCCATAGCGCCCGTACACATTCCACTAGCAACTGCCACAGCAGAACCACTACTAGACCCACCCGGTGTATGCCCTGCATTCCAAGGATTAACTGTAACGGGTGGATCTCCTGCAGCGAATTCAGTTGTCACTGTTTTACCCAATATAATGGCTCCAGCCTTTTTAAGCTTAGCCACTGCTGTAGAATCATATTCAGGAATAAAGTCTGTATGAATCTTCGAACATGCTGTTGTTCTTATCCCCTTTGTATAATAGATATCCTTTATCCCTATAGGTATCCCATGAAGTGCTCCTTTCTTGCCGCGTAATTCTATTTCCCTTGTTGCTTGTTCCGCACATTCAATCGCTTGCTCTCTCAATACCAGGACCCATGCTTTCAAACGCGTTTCTAGTTGATTAATTCTATCCAAACAACTTTCCACTAGCTGAACAGGAGAGAAAACACCATCTTCAATCCCTTGAGATGCTTCACTTATCGTTAAATCACAAGGGTCAGTCAACCTTTTCCTCCGTCATGAATGGTTTTGCCAAGTAAAAGTAGGAAATTCCTTCATGGGCGGAAATTCCTCATGTAGCTGCGCTATAAACTTTGCATCTTGTTTCATAATATCTTGTAGAATTAGGCATCTATCGTAGGAAAAGGTTACTTCAGCTCTGCGAATATTTTCCTCGAGTATTTCTTGTTCCCCAAGTTTACGTATACACATTATTAGCTTGATTAAAGAGGCATTCCATGCCGATGTCAAGATCCGTTGACAACAGTCTTATGGCTACATAATATGATTCTATGCGGGTGTAGCTCAGTGGCAGAGCATCTGCTTCCCAAGCAGAGGGCCGTGGGTTCGAATCCCATCTCCCGCTCCATATTTTAGCCATCAAGGAAGAAAGACTTAAGTCATGAGGAAGTCGAATCAGAGTACCACATATCCCGCGACAACTATTGAGCGAGCCCGAATATTGCACAAACGCGGCCCCCTCATAGACGGTCATAATGACCTACCATGGCAACTTCGAACAAAAGTTGATCGTATTCTTTCTAAGTTGAATATTAACCACCCTCAGCGAGAACTGCATACAGACATACCTCGCCTTAGAAAAGGTGGCCTAGGTGGCCAATTCTGGTCTGTCTATGTTGACACTAATCTCAAGAGCAAGGAATACGTAGGAGCAACTCTGGAACAGATAGACGTGGTATATAATCTTATCCATTTATATCCAGACACCTTCCAAATCGCCCTTACAGCTGACCAAATAGAAGAAGCGTTCAACGCAGGCAAAATAGCTTCGTTAATAGGGGTAGAAGGAGGGCACTGTATAGGCGGTTCACTGGCTACGTTACGTATGTTCCACAGACTAGGTGCTCGTTATATGACGCTAACTCATTCTAAAAGTATTTCTTGGGCCGACTCATGCACAGATATGCCGCTGGCACATGGCCTAACAGAATTCGGCCGTGAAGTAGTAAGGGAAATGAATCGCCTGGGAATGATAGTAGACCTCTCCCACGTTTCGGTAGAGACGATGAACGCCAGTATAGATACCAGTATGGCGCCTGTAATTTTCAGTCATTCTTCCGCACGGGCACTCACCAATAATCCTAGGAATGTACCCGATAACATATTGAGACAACTATCTGCTAACGGAGGCATGATAATGGTCGCCTTTGTTCCTTCATTCGTAGCACAAGACGTTTACAAATGGGAACTGCAGCGTAAAGAATTCAAATCATTGGAAAATATCACTAAACATTCCGTGGCCGACAGAATGAAACGTTGGGATGCAGCCAACCCAATGCCTATCGCCACAGTGACTGACGTTGTAGACCACATAGATCATATTCGCAGCGTAGTAGGCATTGAACATATTGGGATTGGTAGTGATTTTGACGGTGTAACAAATGTGCCGCATGGGCTAGAGGATGTATCGCAATATCCTATGCTGACAGCTGAATTGCTTCATAGGAACTACGGAGACGAAGATATTCTTAAAATATTGGGTGGAAATATTTTAAGGGTAATGCACCAAGTTGAGACCGTTGCTCAACAACTCCAAAGAACTCAAGGGCCATCGGAGGCGCTCCTACCATGAAACTGGACGTGTTAAATATATCTTCTGAAACAACTCTCATTCCAGATGTTGTGCGCTCTGAAATCCTCAATCAAGGGTTAGAGTCTCAAATTGGATTAGTACAGATAGATCCAAACTTTGCCGATACCACTGCATTTTGCGAACAGTACCATTGGCCAATAGATCACTCAGCTAACTGCGTAATAGTGCAAGCGAGGCGTGGCGGCCGAAAGACCATTGCAGCATGTATAGTTCTAGCATCGACTAGAGCAGACATCAATAAGTTAGTAAAAAAATATCTTGACGCCAGTAAAATATCTATGGCTCCTATGGATTCCACTCTAGAAGAATCCAAAATGGAATACGGGGGGGTAACACCGATTGGACTTCCCAAGACATGGCCAATCCTTATTGATAAAGCTATCATGCCTTTAGAACAAATTGTTATTGGAGGAGGAAACAGAAATACAAAATTGATTGTCTCAGGCAGATTACTTGCCTCTCTCCACAACGCCGTGATTATAGATAGCCTAGGGATACCAAACACATAAACAATCCACTATTAAAAAATGGGTTGAATTTGTTGGGCCCCGAAGGGCCTGTAGAGATCGTCTCACTGCCGTCCAAGCAAATTACTTTCCATCATGGCCAAATAATTGCCAACTAATGCTATTAAAACAAGTTCTACAGCTTCTCATCAAACAAAAGGGCACGCGGTTTAACTATTATGCCTAAAAAAAGAGTGGTAGTGATTGGAGGAGGTAGCGGAAACTACCAAACTCTTACAGGCCTGAAAGAACAGAACCTAGACATAACCGCTATAGTAGCTACCACAGATGACGGCGGAAGTTCTGGGAGATTGCGAGAAGAGCTCGGACTACTACCCCTTGGAGACGTACGTCAATGCTTAATTGCGCTAGCCAATGACAACGACGAACTAGCCCAATTAAAAACACTTTTCAGCTACCGATTTAGCGGAAAAGGGGGCCTAGGTGGCCATAGTTTTGGGAATCTGGCCTTAGCAGCTCTCACGGACATTACCGGTGATGTGCCAAACGCTATAGCTACAGCATCAAAACTGCTCAAGATACAGGGCCGGGTATTTCCTGTCACGCTAACTAATTCAATCCTAAAAGCACGCCTTCAGAACGGCGTAGAGCTAATAGGTGAATCTGAAATTGGTCATAGATATCACAACCTAGATATACCAATAGAAGCTATTTACATGGAGCCTGCAGCCTTTGCGTTTCCTCCTTCAGTGAAGGCAATACTAGAAGCAGATACGATTGTCATCGGACCTGGGGATATTTACACAAGCATTCTACCCAACCTTCTCGTTGACGGGATTGCCAAAGCCATTAGAAATTCCAAAGCAAAAAAAATATACATATGTAATCTTATGACAAAACTTGGGGAAAGCACTGGATTTCAAGCTTCGGATTTCCTTCGTTTAGTCTGTAAATATCTCGGACATTTTGAGTCTTTAGATTACCTATTAATTAATAATGACAATAATAGACAACAGCACAAGAAATTTTCCTTCTCTGGCCAACAAGCAGTGGCATTAGACATAATGAAGTGCAAATCACTAGTCAACAGAATTGTATCTACTTCGTTAGTGTCTGAAAACAATTGTGACAGGCACGACCCAAGCAAGCTAAGCGAAGCTCTATTAACCATAATCAATGAACCCTGAACCCATCTTTAGGTTTTCCATTAGGTCTCAATCCATATCAGTTAACAAGCACGATTCGCGTTTGTTGGCTCATATTCCGTATGCTAAACTTACCCAAGTCTTCGCAACGTTTCAATCCTATCGTGGAGAGAATTATGCCCTCAATAGATGACCGTTATACCAAGAAGTTTCCGAGCTCAGCAATTGCTTACAAGGCGGCTGGCGAGTTATTCCCAAGTGGTATAACTCACCAAAACCGTCATGCTGAACCATTTCCTGTATATTTCAATGCGGGATCTGGTGGAGTCAAATTTGACCTCGATGCTAGCACCATAATTGACTTCGTCATGGGAAACGGCTCACTCCTCCAAGGCCACGCACATCCAAAGATTGTGGAAGCCATATCCTCGCAGATTTCTAGAGGAACACATTTAGGAGGCAGCACTCTTTTTGAGATAGAATGGGCGAAATCAGTCAAGAATTTAATCCCATGGTTGGAACAAGTACGGTTTACCAATTCGGGCACAGAGTCAACCTATCTAGCTCTACGTTGCATTCGAGCTTTCAATAAAAAATCAAAGATTCTTAAATTTGAAGAGCATTTCCATGGTTGGCATGAATATGCGTTACCATCACAAGGAAACGCAGGACCCGCATTTGTTCCCCAGGCCATCATGGATATGGTGATAGTGGTAAAGCCAGAATTAGGTGAAGTCGAAAAAGCTCTTAAAAAACACCCGGATATAGGGGTTGTAATGTTGGAACCTACAGGAGCTCATTACGCTTGCTTTCCTCTACAACCCGAGACATTCCTCAAAGAGCTTAGGGATTTGACCAATCGCCATAATATCGTCCTCATGTTCGACGAAACCATCACCGGTTTCAGAATTTCCAAAGGTGGTGCCCAAATCCGATATAACGTTCAGCCAGATATAAGCGTTTTCGGAAAGATCGTAGCAGGAGGCATGCCTGGAGCTGCTATTGCAGGCAGCTCCGAGATTTTAGAAATGATGTCTTTCAAAGGAGATCCTGACTGGGATAATAACCAAAGAATAGGACAAGGAGGAACCTTTAATGGAAATCCACCTACCGCAATCGCCGGAATCGTAGGTTTAAATATGATCGCAGATGAGCCGATAAACCAGGTAGCAGACACTATGGCTTCTCGTCTAAGAACCGGGATAAATTCCGCGTTTAAATCAACTAATATACCTGGCTTCGCCTATGGCATAGCCTCCATTGTAAATCTTTTCTTTGGAAAGTACCCTTCGGAATCGACTGATTTGGAATCACCCAATCTATCTTATGAGGAAGTTAGACAAAACATGACCGCTATGAGAAAAGGGTATCTAACAAAAGCAATGCTCACTCATAACGTACATGTAATGGGTGGACAGGTATTCATGGTTTCCTCTGCTCACACGGAAGAACAAATAGATCAAACCATCCGGGCTTTCGAACTTTCTCTAAGGGACCTTAAATCAGAAGGCATTGTATAGAGTCATTGGAGCTAATAATTTCTTGTGGCAGACTATTCACAACAAATAATTCGTCATTTCACAGCCACTGGATATGTTGTGATAAATGAATCGATCCTGCTTCATTGGCATAGCAAAGTAAAGGCATTTCTCCCACCAGGCGGCCATATAGAGACCAACGAAGACCCTGTCGCAGCCTTACACAGGGAGATAGCCGAAGAAACCGGATTAGAAACAGTAATTATCCCTTACGACCCCCCCATAGACCTATCCTATCCACAGCAACTCCCCCCTCCAATTACAATAATGGTAGAAGATATCGATGACCCTCAGACAGGGTACCATCAGCACATTGACATGATTTATTTCTGTCGAGGCCCAGAACGACCACTGCTATTACCCCAAGGATGGTTTCTGGTTAAGCAACATCAACTGATAAACAACGAAGCTATGCCCAATAGCCTTGGACGAATAACCAACATACCAGATGACGTAAGGCACCTGGGTTTACGAGCTATTAACCTTGCAAGAAAAACCAACTAACAAATTGCAACAACCAACAAAGGCTAAAACTCTATAGCATATTACCTTAACCCACATGAAACTTCGTGTGGTGGCCTAAAATTCGAAAGTTCACTTCCGGTGATTTCCCTACATACAGACACAGGCCAGCGATAGAAGCGGAGCACACTTAATGCGCTACGCCCCTAACAACGGAACTAAATCAGTCTATGCCAGCATGACAAGGAACACTACCGCGTTGTAGATCTAACTACAAACCTACAAGTAACTATGGTTACAGCTAGAAGCGGTTTTCCCGAGGCTTAGCCTCATTTACCGTCAAATTACGGCCTTGAAAGTTCTTTCCATTTAGAGACTCAATGGCAGCCTTCGCAGAGGAACTATCAGACATTTCCACAAACCCAAAGCCCCTGGAACGTCCTGTCTCTCTGTCTCTAATAACTATGGTCGACTCGACCTCGCCAAATGCCGAAAAAGCCTCATTCAAATCTTCATCCTGCGTCGTGTACGGCAGGTTACCAACATAAATCCTCAACACCTACTCCTTAAGCTGCTTACCAGCGTGAATTGAGCAATAAACATGCCCGGTTTCAAAAAAACTCCCTATAGTATAAGGATTGACAGACTAGAAAGCTACAGTAATCTACTGGAATAGTAGACAGGTTTTGATTATCTTGTTCCAATACATATCTACCTGTCGAATTCTAGGTCACACCAAAGGAGTAGTTAATGCTTGCATTTATTTTTGTAGGAATAGGCGGATTCTTAGGATCCATTTTCCGCTACGGTTTGACGAAATGGATAAATGAATTGATTAAACACCAATCTTTTCCTTCGGGAACAGTTGCGGTAAATATAATAGGTTGTCTGATTATAGGAATTGCTATAGCTTTTTTTGAAAGTCGCCAAATCCTTAATAGTAACGCAAAATCCTTGATAATAATCGGAATACTTGGCGGATTCACAACATTCTCTACATTTAGCTCGCAAACCTTCGAACTAATGAAAAACGGCGAATCCATGACGGCCTTGGCGAACATAGGCTTGTCCGTATGCTTAGGCCTCACCGCTGTTTACCTAGGATATGCGATAACCAGCAAACTCACCTAAGTTGGCTGCCCGACCTGGATTCGAACCAGGACCCTCAGCTTCAAAGGCTGATGTGCTACCGTTACACCATCGGGCATAGAATTCTAGCCAATTATGCCATATCTTAACTATTACATGTACCAGAATAGTTGTACTTAGTTTTTCTCAACCCATCCAACGGGGATAAGATCCGAAAATTCTCATCATGGAAGTTTCGGATCTTATAATATCCAGAGCATCCTTGACACCAGAATCCTCACGATGCCCATGAAGATCGATCAGAAAAATATAAGATCCCAATGATCGCTTAGTAGGTCTAGACTCAACTTTTGCTAAATTTATGCCCCTATTGGAAAATTCCCCCATGATTTTGTGCAAAAGCCCAGGTTTATCTTCTTCAAAAGAGAAGCAAAGCGATGTCTTATCATCTCCCATAGGTTTATGGTCTTTGGAAGCCAAGGCCACAAAACGTGTCATGTTAGCCGAATGATCCTGTATGTTCTTTGCTAATATTTCCACTTTATTGAGCTCAGCACATCGAGCCGATCCAATAGAAGCAGATCCATATCCACTATTAATCATATCCATAACTGCCGCTGCAGTACTAAGTGATGCTTCTAATTGCGCATTCGGGAACGATTTCCCTAAAAACTCTCTGCATTGGCCTAAGGCTTGTGGGTGTGAGTAAATGACTTGCACATCTTCAGGTTGGGTCCCGGGTTTTACCATCATGCAATGCTCTATCCTTACAACTAACTCGTTATAGATGAAAATCTGCTCATCGCTAATCAGAACATCCAAAGTGGATGTAACAGATCCCTCCAAACTATTTTCGATTGGCACTACCCCAAACTCTACCGATCCAGATGACACGGCTGAAGCAACACTATAAATGCTAGGAAACGACTCCAGACTAGATGTAGGACTATAATCCAGTGCCGCCTGTTCAGTAAACGTACCAGGGGGTCCTAGAAATCCAATCTTTGCCATAATTAATTTATCCCTGTAAAAATTTCGTATAAAACTTGTTCTTCATCAGGGGCTGTTACCATAATTAACCGGTCTCCAGAAGCTAAACTCAAATCCGACTTAGGAAGCACAGGCCCCTCGTCTTTTACGACCAAACAAATAAAACTGTTGGGAGGTAAATCCAACGCCCCCAGAGAACTACCAACAACAGCGGCATCGGAAGGGATAGAGATGGACACGATATCCATGTTATCGCCACCGCTACTCACTTGATGTACTAATGTGCTATTTCCTATTTCTTCTTCAATATGAGACATTATTAAGCGCGTCCTATTAATCACAACATCTATACCCAAAAGTTGGAATAAAGCATCATGAGCTGGATTACATATTACGGCCAGGGTCCGCGGTGTTTGAAAAACATGCTTAGCCAATTGACACACCGCCAGATTGGTCTCATCCGATTCAGTTGCCGCTATAACTATACTAGCTCTACTAACCCCAGACGCCTTCAGAACTTCTAAGGTTGAGCCATCCCCTTCCACAACACCACTACCAATCTCTTCTGTAAGATTTGCTATTCGTTGGGAATCTCGTTCCACAACAACGACCTCCCTTCCTAGTGCTAAGAGAGATTTGGCTAGGTTGCTGCCAATTTGGCCGGCGCCAACAATCACTATATACATTAGAAATTTTCTAGATTAGAAAATAGAGTGTCGGAAACCATCAACGTGAAACTAACGACAGCTAAACCTATTTCCTTATATGCAGTGTATTTTAATTCGTTACCTATATGGCAAAGGACCAAAGGAACTTGAAATATCTGGGTGGCAATTTGGGCTGCCATAGCATTCCGGTTATCGTCTTCAGAACAAGCCAGGAACCCATCAACAGTAGCAATCTTGGCCCGTTGCAGATCTTCCATCAAACAGCCCGTGTAAACAGCATGTATTACATTAGCATTATAAGAAGAATGATTTTGTTCATGTATATTATCATTCAAGACAATGGCCCTAGATCCCTTTAGATTTATGGAATCAGTTAAATGTCTCGCTATCTCTCCAGAACCCATAATCAAATAACGCATTTAGTAGACTCTCTCAGTCAAGCCCTGCCCATAAGTACGACCCCGCCAAATAATGACCTCGCAATCCGTATTTTTCAAAATATATGAGATCGTTCTACCAAAATACTCGCCAGTTATTTCTCTGATTCTACTAGTTCCTAGCACTATTGTTTGAGCATTCCTTATTTGAGCTTCCTGAACTATTGCATGTCCGGCACTTCTAGCCTGTATTATCTCCGCTTGCATTGGACATTTTTCAGCTTTTGCTCGGTCTTCTATTTTTCCCAAGATTCGCTCTCCCAGCGCAGCTTCTTCACTTAAATCGGCATCTAAAGGCATATCCCTACTTACCTCGATTACATGCAAGGCCCTAACTAAACTTTTTGAGGTTTTAGCAAGCCACGCTGCGACTAAGAACGCGCTCTCATCGACTTCCTTACCACAAATTGGTAATAGGATTGTTTTAGTTGTATCTAGTTCCAAAAATCTTCCTCGAATACATATTCAACAAACGCATTTGCAGCTTATCTTAAATGCAAATGGCCAGGCCTACAACTTTCAAGAAACAACGGAAATAAAAACAGACATATCGAATTAACCGGGCAGCTGATTTCCCGACATTGAACTATCACCTGACCCCAAACGTTTCTCCTTAGGCATTTCCTGGAGCCGTCCTAATTGGTCGGCATTCCCAGCTAATATCAGAATGTCTCCAGGCTTAATTTCTTCTTCTCTTGATGGAATCATTACACATTCCCTACCTCTTCGTATTGCAAGCACAGCTATGCCATACTTATCTCTCGGCCCACTTAATCCCGCCTCCTCCAATGTTTTCCTGATCAGATGATCAGGGGGTCTAATCTTGGTAATACCATAGTTAGATGTTAAATCCATATAGTCTATAACACCAGGATGAAATTCCACATGAGCCAGTCTCCTACCAGTCTCCTGTTCCGGATATATAACTCTATCTGCTCCAATACGATCTAATGTATCTCCGTGAAGTTGATTAGTTGACCGGGCTACAATAAATGGTATATTCATGCTTTTCAAAAGAACCGTTACCAAAATGCTCGCTTGAATATCAGATCCTATAGCCACTACCGCAACATCAAAGTTCTGAACCCCTAATTCTTTCAAGAGTGCTTCATTAGAGGCATCCCCTCGAACGGCATACGTCACTTTTCCTAGGGCATCCTGGACTTTAGTCTCATTAAGGTCAAGTGCCAACACATCATGGCCCGCCTGATATAGCTCCCTAGCCATACTAATTCCAAATCTACCTAATCCCACGATTACAACTTGTTTTTTCATTTATCCTATCCTCACTCTTTCCTGGGCAAACCTATAAGCAGTAACTTCTTCCTGTGTGGTAAGGGCCAATGCTAAAGCTAAAGGACCTAACCTCCCCAAAACCATAACAATTATAAACACCATTTTACCCCAGACTGAAAGTAAAGTGGCAACTCCTGTGGACAATCCAGCAGTACTAAAAGCAGACACAATATCAAAAAACATGTCCAAAAATTCGATATCCAGGTTCCGTTCTGTCACTGTTAATAACATTGCTACAAAGAATATCAATGCTCCAGATAGCATGATAACAGTCAAAGCTCTATGAACCTGAAATGCCGGAATTTCTCGACCAAATGCCTCGGTCTGAGTTCTGTTTCTTATGGAAGAACTTACAGCAGCGACGATTACAGCAAAGGTCACCACTTTTATTCCACCTGCAGTAGATCCTGCTGAACCACCAACGAACATCAACACGGCAACAAACAGCTTGGTGAGGTCAGTAGTATCGGAGAAATTCATTGCTGTAAAGCCAGCAGTCCTATAACAAATTATATGAATTACACTATAACCGATTTTTTCGGAAATTGATTTGTACTTCATTGTGTCTCCATTGGAATATTCTCCAACGAATAAAACCACGACTCCAATCAAAAAAATGAGAATGGTTGTCGTTAATACCATTTTTGTATCAAGGCTAAACCTAGAAAACCGTCGTTTACGCAAGACATCTATCAGAGTGGCCCACCCAATACTTCCTAGAATGATTAAAATGCTCATCATAGGAAATATAATCTTAAAATCCTTTAGACCTTCTATGCTGCTGGAATCAGGAATAATCGTAAATCCCGCATTATTGAAACTAGATACAGAAAGAAAAATCGATTGCCAGAGAGCTTCTGAAATCGAAAACATGTCACCAATTCGCCAAAAGATAAAAATCATTCCTATGAGGTAAATACTCATCACGACCACTATTATGTTTCTGAGTAAGCTCACCATCCCACCGACACGATTGCTGCCAATAGTGTCACTAATTAGCATATTCTCCTGGAACGATATTCTTTGACCAATAAGAAGGAGAATGAAGGTGGCAAAACTCATAAAGCCGAGGCCACCGACAAGCATAAGGATAAAGATTATAACTTGGCCAAAAATGCTCCAATGCTCGGAGGTCGACACAACTGTAAGACCTGTAACGGTAACAGCTGAAGTTGAGGTAAAAAACGCATTTATAAATGGAGTCCCGCCGTCTTGAATGCTAGCAATCGGAAGAGATAAAAGAATACCTCCTAGTAAAATCAACGAGATAAATCCATACAAAAGTATCAGATGAGAAGAAAAAAATGCCGTAGGTTTTCTACGAGACGGCACTTTAAACACGAAAGATCTTGTCTCTCGTAGTCTAGGCCTACGAACTATCGAATCATTAAATCGTTTTTCTGAATCTTTTTGTTGCAACCGTTATCCATCCCAGGCCAGACCTAGAAAAAAACGTCTAGCCGGTCAATATTAGATCGCTCCTGCAGTAGACTAACAAACTCTACTCCTTATGTTCATAATTAAATATAGTCTGACTTTACCCATAGATGATAGATCAGTTTATTGCAGGGAAGAAGATATATTAAAACACAAGTCAAACCCTAATTTTCCACATTAATATATACATTGTGAAAACGAGGGTGAAGAATATTCGATAGTAACGTAGGAGTCAATAAATGTGATTCCAATTCTCTTCATATTCAAATTGCTGTTCCAGTTGTTGACAATACAAGTTTTACATGCTACCTTCTGCTGCGCCATGAAGGTGAAACTCGGCTATCATACAGTTAATAGGGGAAGGTGAACCTTCTTCACTATTTTGCAAACATCATTCTGCTACTATCATGAAGGTGAAGCTTGGCTATCCCAGATTTAATAGAAGAAGGCAAGCCTTCTTCACTATCTTGTAAGCACCATTGGGTTATTTCTGCTAACACCGGACCAAGGAGCTTAGGTTCATGCCGCCTATGCGGCATAAAAAAAGAGTTCCTAAACTCAATGGAAATTTCTCCTTGGGGGGAAGATAAGGAAATATCATCTGCACCCAACGAGATTAAAATATCTGTTCCAAACGACGAGCCTTATAATCCAGACGACGAATAGATCGTTTTTTAACCAAACAAGTCTTTCTCATGCGGTCTTATAAGCGACTTAATGCCTTTGTTATCTTTAGGATAAGCATATCCTCTTATAACTGCTGCTGGCACTCCATCCAGTTTGTTCATGACCAATTCAGCTGCAGATGCTAATTCATCAACTATGGCTATGCTCGTAGTCCTTAATCGATATCCGATAGGATCAACATTATCTCTATAATCCCGCTGAGCACTGATCCCTGATAATCCGATTGCTACATTGACTGCACCTTCCCTCCATGGTCTACCGAACGTATCTGATATTATTACAGCAACATCCAACCCCGTGGCTTTTTGTATATGTTCTCGTATGAGGGAAGCTGACAAATCAGAATTTACGGGCAGCAGACATACCGAATCTGCAAGAGAACTATTGGAGGAGTCTACCCCAGCATTTGCGCACGTAAACCCGTGGCGCGTTTCGGAAATAATTAGCCCACCTTCCATCCTAACAATTCGTTTAGATTCTCTTAACACAACTTCAATATGCCGTGGATCCCGAGAATGCTCATTTGCTATTTCACACGCCAAAACTGAAGGCTGCACGTCAGAGAGATTTACAACTCGCCCTTCAGATTTAGAAACAATCTTTTGAGTCACTACGATAATGTCACCCAATTCCAATGATAAATTCTTAATTGATACCGCACTGAGTAACAATTTGCCCAAGTTGTCACCATGATTTACTTCTGGGATCCCTTCTATCGGAAGGATAGTTATAGAATTAGAATTCAAACTCAAGCCTCAATTTATTGTATAGAGTATAATTTAAATTCCTGACGGAGGGAAAACAATGGCAAAAAGAAAATCTTTATATACCAAGTACGGAGACACGGGTACTACCAGCCTCCTTTACGGCGGACGTGTTTCCAAATCCGACCTACAATGCGAGGCATATGGGGCTATAGACGAAGCTGTTTCTGCCTTAGGCTTAGCTAGAGCACTCTCTGCTGACCTTATTATCCAGAAAACACTTAAAGACATCGAAATAGATCTTTTTACTGTGGGAGCTGAGCTCGCTACAGACCCAAATAATTATCAAAAGTTTAAAAAATATTTTCGCCCCGTAACCGCTGAGATGACTCATCACGTTGAGACACTGATAGATGACTTCCAGGCCAAAATTGATCTCCCCAGGTCGTTCATAATTCCAGGAGGATCGACTGCATCGGCCGCTATTGATCTCGGCCGTAGCACAATTCGAAGAGCCGAGAGAAATACTGTTCGGCTCGCCGAACATAGCAAAGTTGCAAACCTTGAGATTCTCAAATACCTCAACAGAGTCGGCGATCTTTTGTTTATAATCGCCCGATATCAAGATCGAGACACCCTGATGGAAAAGCTTTCAGATAAGAACCCAAGAGTTCAATAAATAAAATTTATGGGCAAACATATATTAGATCCCGCATTTATAATACTGATATTAGGCAAAATTCTTCAATCACCCAAAACATACTACTCAACACTGTTGCAACCCTTATCCCAAGCTAATAAACTCCGTAGCAGCTTTTGTATAGATGGTTGGAAAAATGCAATTACACGTACTGATTAGTGTGCTGGGGAATAATGATTGGGTAGACTTTATTGAATCCTTAATTATTTTTTCAGGCGGCTTGGGCACAGCTTTTATTCTTAATAAACTGTTGATTCCAGGATTACTCCGTCTCACCAAAGTCAACCAAAACGATTTTAAATCTAGGATCATCAATTCAATAAAATTCCCCCTGACATTGGGCATTTTGATTTTTACAGGATATCTGGCCATAGCAATTCCCCTTGACCTCTCTCCTGGACAACAAAACTCCATAAATCACACGGCAGGATTATTTGGCCTAGTTTTGGGAGTTATATCGGTAGCTTCGCTAACAAGTACAGTTTTCAACTGGTATATGGAGATAATGGCCCCACGCACTAGTTCAACCTTGGACGAACAGTTAATGCCTCTTATCAGACGCATTGTAGTGGGAGCAATCTACGCTCTCGGCGGGCTTTTAATTCTCGATCAATTGAATATCAATATTAGTCCTCTCATCGCAGGATTAGGACTAGGGGGCCTTGCGGTAGCATTAGCAATTCAACCAACATTGTCTAATCTATTTGCTGGCACATATGTTCTAACAGAAGGAGTGATAAAACAAGGGGATTATATAGAATTAGAAGGTGGGACATCCGGTTATGTAATTGACGTCGGGTGGCGAAGCACAAGAATCAAAACATGGACAAACAACCTGGTAGTGATCCCAAACTCCCGATTCGCCGAGACCATAATAACCAATTACGCCGAACCCCACCCTGGAATCAATGTTTTACTCATGTGTGGTGTCAGCTATGAAACAAACCTAGATAAGCTTCAGGATGTTTGCCAAGAGGTGATGGACACCCTTATCAAGGAAAGCCCAGACGCAAACGAGGAATATGGTGCTTATTTTGGATTAGAAAGCTTCGATGATTCCAACATAAGTTTTTGGCTTTTTGTTCAGGCCAATAATAGACTTGCCAGTTTTAGTTTAAAAACATCGTTAATGCAACATCTCCACAAACGCCTTGACAATGAAGCCATCATCATTAATTATCCAGTTCGCACTTTGCAATGGGCGCCGACCAGTGAACAAAAAGAATTCCCTCTGAAAACACAATCCAAACAACCCTCAGATGATAGTTAATCCAACAAATGCCTGACTTTTTGCACACCATATACAAAAAGTTCGTTTTTTAGTCATGCCAAATATCAAAGCTATCATATTCGACATGTACGATACACTAGTCCCCAACACGGTAGATTACTGGATTGCTCTCTTTGCACGAATTGCGCAAGGACAACAATTGCCTATATCCGGTCATGAACTTTTCAGACAGTGGAAAACATTTGATTCGGCCTTTAGACAAACTCGACTAAATCTAATCGACCCTGATAAAACTCCTCCTTTTAAGACCTACCAACAGGCTTGGGAAGAAAGCTTTATCAAGGTATTCGCTAAGAACGCTATCAATGGAGATGCTTCAAAAGCTGCCGAGACCGCTGTTGAAAACCTTAAAACCAGAGAAGCTTTCTACGACACCAAGTCGAGTATCTTAAGGATACAAAAACAATGGGAAACAGGTCTGATTTCAAACGCAGATAACGCCTACTTGCTTCCAAATTTGAACCACATCGGGCTAAATTTCAAAGCTATCGTGTCCTCTGAAACGGCAAGATCTTACAAACCTCATTCGAAGCCATTCCTCTTAACCCTTAGTTTATTGGGCATAAGTGCATCTCAATCAATCTATGTTGGTGATAATCCTTATGATGACGTCGTAGGGGCAAAAGGGGTCGGAATGAAAGTCATACTAATCAATCGATACAATAGACCAAAACATCCGTATCCAAGGCCAGATGGAGAAATAGAGACACTATTTGAACTATCAAAATTCCTAGAAAGGTGGTCCTAATGCAACTAAAACTCGACGGACAAGGTTTAATCCCCACAGTAGCACAAGACATCAATACAGGACAGGTATTGATGGTAGGGTATATGAACCCTGGAGCTCTTAAACGCACTATGGAAGGCGGGCAAGTCTGGTATTACAGTCGTAGTCGCGAAGATCTTTGGCACAAAGGAGAGGTATCTGGGAATTATATGAACGTAAAGGAAGTGTGGGCAGATTGCGACGCCGACACACTCCTATTAAAGGTGGAGCCTGAAGGCCCCATCTGCCATACGGGAGAATATTCATGCTTCTTAAATAAAATAGATGAGCCACCAGAAACCACTGACTTCTTTCGAGGAGACATTGGATCAGGGACAATTGACGAAATCTGGGCAATTATTCAAGAAAGGATAAAAGATATGCCTGCTGAAAGTTATACCGCGAACCTGGTTAGGTCTGGCATTGGCAAGGTAGCACAAAAAGTTACTGAAGAAGCCGGTGAAACCGCGATAGCAGCAGCAATGGGCGACAAAGATCAGTTACCAGAGGAGATCAGCGATCTTTTATATCATACCCTTGTCCTAATGGCTGCAAGTAATATAAAACCAAAACAAATCTGGGATATCCTTAGGTCAAGAATTAAGAAATAGGTAAACCTTTAACGTTTTGGCCTGAACAAAGTTCCTAGCTATCCGATCCAGGTTGCAAATCGCCATTAAATGGCCTGACTATCAACCATGCTAGGATTTAGATTGCCACTTTCATGGTCGGCAGAAATGGCCTCTTCCATTGCAACAATAGCGACTTCTATTTGTTGATCATCAGGTTCACGTGTGGTCAGTTTTTGTAGTGTTAAGCCAGGTGATGATAGCCATTTGCCCAACTGAGTATCCCCAATAGTTCCACTCAGTCGAAGGAATTCATAACTAATTCCAGCAATAACAGGAATGAGAATAACTCTGGAACAAATAGCATTGATTATGTCTGGCCTTCCCAAAAATCCGAAAATTATTACCGATATAACCGCTACTGTCAGAAGAAAAGCTGTGCCACAACGAGGGTGTGCAGTTGGGAATTTGCGTATGTTTTCGACATTCAATGGGAGATTATGCTCGTAGGCGTGAATTGCCATATGCTCAGCACCATGGTACGCAAATACCCGCTTAATATCCTTCATCATCCCAATAAGACCAATATATCCTACAAGCAATACTAGCCTGATAGTCCCTTCAATTCCATTACTTATAACGCTAGCCCAAGCCTTCGACTCTACATCTGAAAACAGAATCGAGTCCATTCCACGAGCCGCAAAAAGGGGCCCTAGAAAAAATACCGTTATTCCAATAAGTAGGGTAATTGCGAGGGTAACAAACATCGCTAACTTGGAAAATTCTTCTGTCTCTATTTCATCGTTACTCGAGACTGCCAAATTGGCAGATTTCGACAACACCTTGAAGCCAAGTATCAAGGATTCGGCCAAAACAAAAACCCCCCTAAGGAAAGGAATGCGCCGAATCCTCCCATTAAATCGTTTATAGAGCAATTGCGATTCTCTATAAATGGAGCCGTCACCCTTACGAACAGCGAGGCTGTAGTATCGTTCACCCCGGATCATTATGCCTTCGATTACAGCCTGGCCACCGTAGTGAAATTTCTGTTTAGGCACCTGATTTACTCATGATGGTATCGATTGGATTTATACGTGGTGACATTCCCTTCTGTAATAATGGCATCGAAACTATCGCCGACGTGGGCACAAATGATCAAGCCTCTTCAGATTTCAACCCGAAACGACGCCTCAATCTTTCGACTCTCCCTTCTGTATCGACAATACGCTGCTCTCCTGTGTAAAAAGGATGGCATTTACTACACAATTCCACTCGCAGCGACTCTTGTGTGGCTCCAGTAACGAATCTATTCCCACACGAACACGTTACAGTCGCATTTCTATAGAACTTGGGATGTATTTCAGTTTTCATATTGTTTCACCTTTGATATTCGTTAGGTGCCAACAAAGTAGACGCTAGCCATCTTCTTTCCTTTCGCAGCCCATTCAAATTTAACATTCCCTTCGACTAAGGAAAAGAGTGTATGATCCCTTCCCATGCCAACATTATTTCCTGGAAGTATCTTGGTGCCTCGTTGCCTCATGATAATATTTCCTGCCAGAACTTTTTCGCCACCAAACTTCTTCACACCTAACCGTTGACCACGACTATCACGTCCATTACGGGAACTACCGCCAGCTTTCTTATGAGCCAACTTTGGCACCTTCCTCAGAAATAATATCCATTATTTGCAGCCTAGTATATGCCTGCCTATGACCCAAAGTCCGTCTGTATCTAGTCTTACTCTTGTATTTAAAAACTATTATCTTTTTACTCCGGTCCTGAGACTGAACTAGTGCCACAACTTTAGCCCCTTCTACAATAGGTCTACCTACATTTAACTGGCCATCCACAGAAACAGCCATGACCTGATCTAGCTCTATTTCTGATCCAGGCTCCACTTCAAGCTTCTCGACATCAATAATGTCTCCATTAGCAACTCTATATTGCTTTCCACCTGTTTTGATAATTGCATAATCCATAGTCATTCCATGTTAGGGCGAAGAGATCACGGGTGTCAACAATTAATGGATCAATTTTAATTATTTAGTCTTAATATATAACGTTATAAATCCACTTACTCATAGTAAAAATCACTTTCCAGATGACAAATTAACTATTTCCTTGCTACTTCGAATTCTTCTATTCATCCCCGTACGAATAAGGAATAATATGCCTCCTAGGACAAGAACACTCAGATAACTGAGTGTTCTATCGACAATTACCACCGAACCCGCTGCCGTTTTCACAAGCATTCCACTTAATATTTCAGCCACCCCAAACTCTGTTATCCCTAATCCTCCAATCGGGAAAAGTGTGAATAAGGAATTCGCCAGGGTCGCGAAAAGGACTAATGAAATACTAACATCGAATCCCAAAGCTTGTATAACTAGGAAAAGCCTGCCAGCTTCGGCAAGCCACCCGAGCAATCCCAATAGCAAAATCACGGGTAGCCTTTCATAGCTACCCAATGCTCCTCTGTGAAATCTCGAATAGGCTTCTGCCAAAGAAAAGGGCAAGAACCTGGAAAGCCTTTCCCTAAAAAAATTCATCCCAAGCAAAACAATAGCCAAAAAGAAAGGAACACTTGATGCCAATACGACAAAAATCCACGGAGTATCCACTCCCGCATAAACCATCCAAACAGATGCCAATATTAGGAGACCAAACATGATGAACACATCCACAATTCGTTCCGCTAAAACGGTACCAATCGTTTGAGATAAACTGTGTCCAGTTTCAGTACTATAAAGATGTGCTCTATAAAGATCCCCGATTCGTAACACCGTAATACAGTTTACAAACCAGCTGACCAGGATTAATCCACCACAATTCCAAATTGTTGGATTAGGGCTCTCTCCTCGTTGCACGTTTATCAATAACAAACGCCACCTAGCCCCCCTAAAAATAAATGTGGTGTAGTGGAGAATAAATGCCACTAAGAGAACTATCGGATTAGCCTCCATGATATTTGACCACAATTCTTTGGCATTCAAATCAAACCTTACTACCAATAAAAAAAGGAAAAGCCCAGACAACACCAAAAATAAGAACGTAGTCAATCTGCCTCCTCTTAGAAGAGGATAATCTTTCAACCTACCTCGCATATAAATTAGAAAACCCCTGTCTTTTTATATATCCCAGAGGATAGAAGATCTGGAAACTGTACTGCGAACACCATATAGTGAACACGAAGTAGTACAAATCTAACCTAATTTCTTCCCAAAATATTATCCATAATTGTCGGTTTAAATCTATCTAATTCATGTTAAGGGACGCTTCTTAGGAATTCCCGACCTTCTTGGATATATCTCAGGTGTATGAAACACTTTATTGAGTATTATTAAAGTTCTCTTATCTTCGAAGCCTGCAATTTCTGTTGGATGGAAACCGGATAATGTACCCCCTAATTTAATAATTGCCCCACGTGCATCCTCAATTTCCCTAGAAATCTCCCCTTTCTTAAAAAGAATAACTTTCCCTCCAATTCTGGAAAACGGGAGAGTTAGCTCTGCTATAACATTCATAGGGCCTAATGCCCGAGCGAGAATTAAATCGAAAGCTTCTCTCAACATACTGTCCCTACCCAACACTTCTGCTCTATTGTTGTATATGTTCACATCATGAAGACCTAACGTTTTTACTATATGTTCCAGAAAACGTACCTTTTTCCCTACAGATTCCACTAATGATAAATTCATACTGGGAACCAAAATCTTTAATGGTAAACCTGGAAAGCCAGCTCCTGAACCAACATCCATGCATTTTAGTGTTCCACTAGTTTCCAAATTGACTACACTCAATGGAGTCACTGAATCTGCGAAGTGTTTCAATTGAACATCGCTGTAATCAGTAATGCGAGTAAGATTTATTCGTTTATTCCATAGAAGAAGTTCTTTATAATAAACCTCAAATTGTTCTATTTGATCTGCGGTAATATTTGAGAAATCTCTCTTTATCAAAATCTCTCCGATTTAATAATGTTTGTTTTTGCCAATTAAATTAATTCACATAACTTGAAATAAGGCAATGGCCTATATGGCTACCACTAAAATATCAGATAGGATCACCATGTATTCCGCTATACATAAGGCAAGGTTCTTCGTTTGGCCCAGAACTACCCTGAACAAATATCAAAATAAGATCTCTTGAATCATTGTTGAACGCTCGACGGTCGATTAGTTTCCAAATTGACACTCTTAAGAAGCCTGCATAGAATTAAGGCATTCCTAAGCAAAGGGTCATCTAACGGCTCCTAGCCGAACCCAAAAACTTACCAAGGAAATGAATAATGAAAACTAAAGCTTTTGTTCTAGTCGAAACAGCGGTTGGAAAAACCAGACACGTAGCTCACGCTCTAGGAGAGGCCGAAGGCATCCTATCCGTAGACGTAGTGACCGGCCCATATGACATTATCGCTGTCATGGAAGGAAAGGATATAACTTCGATAGGTGACATGGTCACTGAAAAAGTTCATTTCTCCGGTGTGGTTCGTACAGTAACCTGTATATCCGTAGGTAGCGCTTAAACACTAGAATCTTCCGGTCTATTCAAATCACGAGGTCTTAGCCAATGGACTTCCGCTTTTCGTTGGAAGATGAGAGATTTAGGACTGAGTTGCTTTTATTTCTTAAAAGCGACACCCCCCAACCCATGCCATTCCCTGGAAATATGACGGACGAACAAGAATGGAAACTCACAACTGTAATCCGACGGAAACTGGCAGAAAAGGGTTGGCTTACAATGAATTGGCCCAAATCCTACGGTGGCCAAGACGCTTCTTCAATACGAAGCCTTATCTTTAACGAAGAGATGTCATACCATCTTATACCTGGTCGAGATGTGTTCGGTTCACGAATGTTGGGACCCACACTAATGATCTACGGAAGCGAAAAGCAGAAGGAAGAGTTCCTACCCCCCATCTCAAAAGGCAGGGTGCAATGGTGCCAAGGGTATAGTGAGCCAGAATCTGGTTCGGATCTCGCCTCTCTTCGAACCCAAGCTGAGGACATGGGGGATCATTATCTAGTTAACGGTGAGAAAGTCTGGACATCTATGGCCCACAAGGCTGATTGGATGATGTTATTAGCTCGTACCAACCCGACCGTTCCAAAACATCGTGGAATTAGCTTCTTCCTACTGGACATGCGAACGCATGGGATAGAAATCAAACCCATAATCAACATGGCAGGAAGGCACGAATTCAACCAAATTTTTTTCGACAACGTTCGAATACCAAAGAATAAACTTGTAGGAGAAGAGGGGCAGGGATGGTATATAGCTGTTACTTTACTGGATTTTGAACGCTCCGGTATTGATTATGCTGCACACTCTAAACGACTCCTGGATGACATCACCGGATATGTTATCAAAGCTCAAGAAGCAGGTGACCATAGACTCAGCAAATGGTGGATTAATGATTTATTAGCGAAACTATATATAGACACTGAAGTAGCGACGCTTATTTCCTATAGAACCGCGTGGCTTCAATCCAAACATATTGTTTCTACTAAAGAAGCTTCAATGAGCAAAGTATTCGGGAGTGAAACCTTCCAAAGGGTAGCCGAAACAGGACTAAAAATTTTAGGCTTATATGCTCCACTAACGTCTGAAGATGACCATTCAGCACTATCGGGACGCGTTCAGGAATGTTGGCGCTACAGCTTCATGAACACAATCGCGGCTGGAACCTCAGAAATTCAGAGAAACATCATTGCAAACCGCGGTTTGAAATTACCACGGAATTAATCAAATGGAATTAAGTTTTACAGACACACAGAAAATGTTGGTTACTGAGGCTCGTCAGTTTTTAAAATCAACGTGGGGACCTTCGCTAGTACGCAAACTCGAGGAAGATGCGGAATATTATTCCAAAGACCTTTGGGTGGACATGGCTGAATTGGGCTGGATGGGAATAGTTTTTCCACAGGAGTACGGAGGTGCTGGAGGAAACTTGATAGACCTTTGCGCCCTTGTAGAAGAAATGGGGCGTCATTTGGTTCCTGGGCCATTTTGTTCATCAATAGGTCTGGTAGGCCTAACCCTATTGAAAGAGGCCGATAATGAAACTCGATGTCGTATGATCCCAAAGCTTGCTAATGGTCAAATAACTGCCACTCTCGCAGTGACTGAAGAAAATGGAGGGTTAAACCCGGAAGATATCGAAACAATATCCGTAAGAGAAAATGATCATTATATACTTAACGGGATTAAACTTTTCGTTCCAGACGCACAAAATGTTGACTACATCTTAATAGCAGCCAGAACGGGCTCTAAGTCTACCAATATTTCCTTATTCCTTGCCCCAACAGGTAGTGACGGCATAGATATCCGAGCCCACAAAACCATGTCTTTTGACGCACAAGGAGAGCTGCGTTTAGTCAATACACAACTTCCTCTTTCCTCATTGATCGGAAAATTCAATAACGGTTGGCCGTTAGTCGATAGGGCATTACAATTAGGAACAATGTTGAAATGCGCTGAAATGTTAGGGGGTGCGGAATTCATTTTGGACAAAACAATTGAACATCTGAAACAACGCGTGCAATTTGGCAGGCCTATCGGTGCATTTCAAGCTCTACAACATCACTGTGCAAACATGGCCATAGATGTAGAAGGATGTAGATATCTGACATATCAAGCTGCATGGTCTCTAGATCAAGGCGTTGATTCGCAAAAGGAAGTTTCTATGGCAAAAGCTTGGGTTAATGAAGCTTATAACAGAATATGTACCTTGTCCCATCAATGCCATGGAGCCATTGGTTTCACGATGGAACACGACTTGCAGCTTTACACAAGAAGGGCTAGGGTCCAAGAACAATTGTTTGGGGAGACCCAATTTCACGTCGAGATGTTAACCAAAAATATAGGAAGTCTTAAGAGAGGATCGCTTTAATGAATAATACAGATTGCATTTTCTGCGGGATATTTAGCGGAGTGATAGCATCTGATGTCCTATTTCGCAATAAAGACCTGATAGTTGTCAGAGATATCAACCCAAAAGCTCCAACGCATTTAATTATAATCCCCAAGCCGCATATTAAAAACTTGGCTTATTCGGCAGGCAGGACTTCAGGAATACTAGGCCACATGTTTATTGTAGCTGAAGAAATGGCACGTAGGGAGGAAGTAACTATTTCTGGGTTCCGACTAATAGTGAACCAGGGAGAGAACGCTGGGCAAGAAATAGAACATCTTCACATGCATCTTCTTGGTGGTAAGAAACTAAACAACTTGGGGTAAACACTAAACCCATAAACCCAATTGACGCATTCTATTTATATTGGATCCATGGTATTAGAATACCCCCCCCCACAACATGGAGGGTTATCCCACTGATGCATAAATTCCTTGGGATATTTTAAACTCCGGATCAGATTGCCCAAGTCCAATGAATTACATCAATATCAGGCGGGTGGTAGAAATCGTTAGTACAGGATCCTACCTAACTATGTAATTCTACAATGTCTCCATCAGATAGAACATATTTCCTGCTCACTCTCTGCCCATCAAATTTTCCAGAACCCCATAATGACGCATACTTTACGCCTGTTTTCCATTTCTTGTGGAGACGCTCTCCCGCGTCTGAAACGGTAGAACCCTGTTCCAACACTATGGGGTTTTGGTAATCAACATTTCCCGTGGACATTCGAGTATAGATTCTCATTCTTCCCAACTGTTTAAATAACATTTGTCCCACGTTATCCAGCCCTGTACCATCAAGACATGAAGTCCGGAGAAGTGGGAATCGGCTTCCGAACGATCTTTCTAATTGTTTCCATACCACTGCTGCGCCTTCACTATCCCACTTATTAGCAAGGATGGAAACCATTTTCTTTAATCTTTTATTATCCTCCGTTACGCCTTGGCTATATTCATAAAAGTCAAAACCGTACATCTCAAGAATTGCACATAAATCCTCTCCCTGCTTCGTCGCATCTGTCGTCAAATCTACCACAAAAATGAAAGTATCAGCATTCCTGATTAGGCCGTAGACCTGGTTTTTTGTATCAGGAAATTCCAAACTAGGGGGATCAATCAGTTGAATTCTGACATTTTCAAATTGAATCATTCCTACGTTAGGAATCTGTGTAGTAAATTGATAGTCTCCCACCTTTGCGTGCATACCAGTTAAAGCATTCAATAATTCGGATTTTCCTGAATTGGCTAATCCTATCAATACGCTTTGGCCGATTCCTTCCTTTCGTATATTGAAAGGTTGCGTCCCACCCCCGACACTACCCTTTGGATTTTCCAATTCATGTACATGCTTAGACATTCTTGATCGCAACCCAGCTCGCAAATGCTCAGTTCCTTTATGCTTGGGAATAATCGCCATCATATCGCGCAGAGCATCAATCTTTTCAGGCAAAGTAGCAGCTTGTTTATACCATTGTTCTGCCAATCTATACTGGGGTGTAAGATTTGCTGGCATTGTTGTTAATCTTTCTCACTGTTAGTTGATTTCTCTTCCATACACACATTTATGCCTTTCAAGTTCTATATTAAGAATTGCCCACCTAAATTAAAGGCTCTCTAATCCCAAGGCTTGTTAATGGCACAAGAACGGTTTCTCCTTGTTGGATTACCCCACGTTGCCTTAATAATTCACTTCCAGCCAAGGTCGCTGCAGAGGCGGGTTCCACCAGTAGTCCTTCAAGACTGGCTAATCGTTTATGCCACCATAAAATTCTGTTCTCTGCTAGCGCTATTACTTGACCTCCTGTCTCCCTACAGTTCTGGGCTACAACTTGAGGTCTAGGTGGTACTTTAACAGTAATGCCGGTAGCACGACTTTTAGGATCATCCCTAGTCGCCGTCCATTCCCTTCCTTCAAAAGCTGCAACCAAGGGTTGTACTTCCTCAACTTGCACTGCATGAAGTGCCGGGATTTTATTTATGCGACCATCTTCGAGCATATCTCGAAATCCTTTGTAAATACCCATTAATATAGATCCATTACCCACTGGTACGACCACATGATCTGGCATTGAATCCATTTGATCGGGCAATTCGTAAGCTATCAACTTTTTGCCTTCAATAAAATAAATATTCTCTCCATACCGCAAATGAAGAATTCCAGTTTCCTTAGAAAATTTTCTGGTAGCTTCCTCCACATCCAACTTATCTCCATCAATCCAATGGGCTTTTGCACCATGGTAAACAATTGCATTAGCTTTCTGGGAGAATTTTATAGAAGTGCTCATGAAAGCATGGTATACAATCCCAGCTCTTGCACAGTATGCCGCAGTAGAGTTGCCACCGTTACCTCCCGTACTTTCGGCTACTTCAACTACTCCTGTATCTTTTAGAACCGACACTTGCACACAGTTGCCTCTATCCTTAAATGTTCCAGTAGGGTTAAAAAATTCCATTTTCCCCCAAACGGAGGCCAACCCAAGTTCATCAGAAATTTTGGACAACCTGACTAAGGGCGTGTTGCCTTCATTCATAGTAACCAAATTCTCACTATTTCGTATGGGCAGCAACGGTAAATATCGAGCCGTACCAGTAGCCCTAGAGACAACGCGGGCCTCCACAGTTGGGGCTATATCATATCGGGTATCTAAAAGCCCTGTGCATTTATCACATAAAATCCTATATTGGGAATTGTCATGAATATAACCACATTCAATACAGACAAGTTCAAATGACATAATCACTCCATTATTTGTTATTTTTTGGCCTTCGCAACCCAATCCCTGAGTCTCTCAAGCGCCTTTTCAATGTTCTGTTTTGAGGTAGCATATGAAAGCCTGACAAAGCCTTCACCATAACTTCCGAAAGATTCCCCCGACAAAAGAGCTACCCCAGCTTCTTCAAGGCCTCTTTCCTGAAATTCCCAACTTGTAATCTCTGTTCCCTTAATATTTGGAAAAACGTAGAAGGCTCCTTGAGGTTCATGGCATTCAATGCCCGGTATCTCTCTCAACCCTTTGACCATTACATCGCGCCTGCCTCTCAGCTCGCAAACTCGTTCTACTACCATCGTTTGAGGCCCCTCTAGAGCAGCTATTGCCGCTTTCTGAGTGAACGAAGCCGCACAAGATACTGAATTCGCAGCAAGCTTATCCACATGCGGAAACACCTCGTCAGGAAAGATCCCATAGCCTAATCTCCACCCAGTCATAGCATAGGACTTAGAAAATCCATCTAAGATAACAGTCCGTTGCTCCATGCCTGGTATGGCAGCAATGCTAAAATGTTCTCCTTCATACAGGATATCTTTGTAAATTTCATCGGACAGGACATAAATATCTTCTCTTGTTTTAAGAATGCCAGCCAAATTTGTTACTTCTTGTCTCGACATTATGGTCCCAGTAGGATTATGCGGGGAATTAATGATAACCATCTTTGTTCGGTTTGATATTTTTGACTCAAAATCTTCTAAATCAAGTTGGCATCCCTTTCCCTTGTGTAGCCTTATAGGAACTGGTCTCGCTCCTAGAAAGCGAATCATAGATTCATAAATTGGGAACCCAGGGTTTGGATACATTATCTCATCACCCGGCTGAACAAGAGCAAGAGCAGTAAAAAATATTATTGGTTTACCCCCAGGTGTTACCAAAACTCTTCCTGGATCTACCTCAATTCCTCTGGTTTCCCTAACATTTTTTGCGATAGCCATTCTCAAATCTGACAATCCTGCTGTCGGACCGTAGTGAGTATATCCCGCTTTAATAGCTTTAATAGCAGCTTCGACTATATGGTTAGGAGTCTCAAAATCTGGTTCACCTATTTCAAGATGAACTATATCTCTACCTTTTTCTTCGAGGGCCTTCGCTTTCGCCAATACCTCAAAGGCCATTTCACTGCCGAGATCTTGCATCCTCTCCGCTATTTTCATTTTTACTCCAACGCTCGATCACTTAACATCATTGCCAAAACAACATACTATTCCATTTGCTTACAAGCCCATAACCTCTTTAACTGATGGTAACATAGCTCCTAACAATGAGAAAATCTAAATCAGATCCCATCAGTGATGTGGTAGTAATAGGTGGTGGAGCAGTAGGGAGCGCCTCTGCTTACCTTCTATCTAAAGAAGGAATATCGGTAACACTTGTCTTGGGATCTGCCGTTGGCAAGACTGCATCGTGGTTTGCTGCAGGCTTATTAAGTCCCCTTATAGAAACAATTCATAATCAAGATCCATTAAAATCATTATCCATCCAAGGGTTTGACTTACACCAAACGCTCGCACCCGAACTACTGGAAATTACTGGATTGGACTATCAGGCTGAACGGCAAGATTCGATTTATCTATCAAGCACCCAACAAGTAACAACAAGTTTGGAAACACTCATGACTCTATCAAAACAAATCGAGGGAATTTCAGGCCAATGGTTAGACCAAAATGATCTGCGATCTTTAGACCCCCGGATAAAATCAACCTATCCAGAATCCCTATTAATAAACGGCACCTGGTTACTCGATGCATATGGATATACAAACGCCCTAATGGAGGGTGCCCGTAAAAAGGGTGCTCGTGTAATTAACGGATCCGTAAGTAGTATAAACAAGAGCGGATCTAGCTTTGAAATTATGGTAGATGAGAACTGTGTTCATGCCGAAAAAATTGTCCTCGCAATGGGTCCTTGGACGAATACGGCGAGAGAATGGTTAGACATACCCGCTGCGGTCTCCCCTTTAAAAGGACAAATATTAAGGATTGAGCTTTCTGGTCCACATCTGGGATACAGTATTCACAAGGGAAGCAATTATATAGTGAGCAAGCCAAGTGGATTAGTTTGGGCGGGGACAACTGAAGAACATGTTGGATTCTCAGATAATCCAACAACAGAAGGGAGGAAGTCCATTATTTCCAATGTATCCTCTTTTTTTCCTTCAATATCTGCCGGACTCGTTAGAGATCAGACAGCCTGCCTACGGCCAGTTACTCCAGATGGTCGCCCTATTTTGGGGAAAACGCTTATGTCGGATGGTATTTACCTAGCGACAGGCGCAGGACGAAAAGGAATCCTACTCAGCCCATCTATGGCTAAAATAATCTGCCAATTGATTACCAACAATCAGACAAGTGTTGACATAGATTCATTCTCACCTGATCGGTTTAACTGAAATTTGCATACCTATACCATTTATAATAGTTACAGTGCATATGGTTAACACTTATTCATCTAGCATGTCACAGTGAAGATTAAAAAGATCCCGTTGACGAATCCTTTCTTGGATCTTGCTATTCGAGATTATATCTCGAGGTATATACGTACTCAATGAGTAAGCCGAAAGTTTTCTATGGTTGGTGGATAGTATCTATATCTTTCGTAGTGAGCGCTATACTGCAGGGTGTTTTCCACTGGAGTATGGCTATTTTTTTCCTGCCAATTAGTCGAGACTTTGGGGTCAGTAGAGCCACAGCTGCTCTACCTATGTCAATATCTCGATTAACTGGAATTTTTCTAAGCCCTCTGTTTGGCACTTTAACTGATAGATTCGGCCCCTCACGAGTTTTATTCCTCTCTGCACTTATCGCCGGATTCGGATTTATATTATTAAGTAGAGCAGATAGTTATGGTTTATATTTATTCATTTTTGTAGGTGTAATAGGCTTGGGCATGGTATCTGGATTTGATGCGCCTACGTTGGCGGCTGTGAGCAGATGGTTCAATAAAAAACGCAGCATTGCCCTTTCATTGACTGCGGCTGGATTCGCTACTGGAGGGACAATAATTACACCTCTAGTAGCATTCAGCGTAAGTAAATTGGGTTGGAGGGATACCTCTCTTCTTTTAGGCATATTAATATGGTTAATCGTATTGCCTCTAGCCACTCGTCTTTTTCGTAGCCCTGAAAGCCGAGGTTTGTTACCGGATGGAGACGAAATGAATTCGTCAATCGCTGTCACCAAAAAACACCTAGCAGTGTCTCAACCCATACAAGATTTCGACATTCGCGCGGCTTTCAAAACCAGAACATATTGGCAATTAGCATGCACGTTAGGAATCCGTGCCTTCGTTTTTAATACTATGATGATACATATGGTAGCCATTATGAAATGGAAAAGCATAGACGAATCAATGGCAGGTGTTTTGATTGGTCTATTTGCTTTCGTGGGAATACCAACCGCCCTGTTTATGGGTTGGCTTGGAGATAGGGTGGAAAAACACAAACTCGTATCGATAGGCGATGCAATCGCTGCTGTGGCCCTGATTCAACTGGCTTATGTGAGAGTGATACCCGTTTGGTGGATGATATCCATATTTATTTTATGGTCCCCAAATCAGGGAAACTGGCCACTCAGTTGGTCTATACTAGCCGAAAGTTTTGGAAGGAAACATTTTGGAGCTTTAAGAGGTTATATGGTCGCAACCATGCAGGGGTTTAGTTTTGCAGCACCTCTTTTCTCGGGTTGGGTTTTCGATCAAACACAAAGTTATCAGTGGGCACTCATTCCTGCAGTATTCCTCACATTCATTGCATCTATTCTCTCATGGACTCTACCAAAACCATCATTGAATGCCAAATTTTAGAAACTTTCAGCTCATTAGGTTTTCTGTTATCTGGAACACCTTCTTCCTATAGAATCAAACCTTTATGATCCCTAGGTCTCCCTTAATTTCTATATTAGTACCATACGGTTTAGAAAGTCTTTGTAGCCATTTCAATACATCCTGAGCAACCCGGGAGTCAGCCAAAACAGGTCTTCCACGCTGGCTCATAGGTTGTCCAAACCCTAGCTCTATTGGATATATCAACACCTCTTTCAATTCTCCATTCTCATAACGACAAACTGGTACCGCACTTCTATAAAAAACTGGATCCGCTGCAAACCCTACAGTCTCACCAAGTGATCGTTCTAGGCCCCAATCCCCCGGAGTATGATCATAAGAGAGTCCCATACCCCTATAGGCTGGGTCTGGTACACGGCGAACCGTTTCGTTTTGAAATATAAAATTGCCCAAACTATAGAAAATAGGCCTATTCTTATAGATTTCGATACCCCTCAAAAAATGCGGCCCGTGAGCCAAGAACATATGGCAGCCCTGATCAATAGCAAAATGAGCGAATTCCCGCAGAAAGGCTGGAGGTGACAGACGCGATCCTCCGTGATATTCCCCTTCAGGTCCACTTTCATGACAGTGTGTTCCATAAATAAGAAAGTCTGCTGCTTTTCCTGCTCCTCTTATCCAATGAGCAATTCCTTGAAGATCTTCTTCATTACATAGGGTTTCTACCGAAAAGTTTTGAGCTTTCAGGAATTTTCCATTAAGAAATTTTGTCCTATCATGCCCACTATATTTCTCTCCAAGGAATGGAGTAAATCTAATCTTATTGTCTTCTTCTTCTTGATAGCCTAGCTCATGTTTTGCCCTTTCCAAGACTTGAAATACAGATTCTGGGACATGATGTATAACATCATGTCTCAGTGCATTTAATCCCGGTTTGCCTGGAAAATCAGGTCTGCCTCTACCTGCTCTAGATTCATCTGAAAATGTTGTCGTTGCTCCCATAATAGCCACACGCCCACCTGGCGTGTCTAAATAGCTGGGGGCTCGTGCTTCGTCGAGGTTTCGACCTCCTCCCGCATGAGATATTTTGAACTTGTCACAAAACTCTAGGGTTTTCATAAACCCAGCTTCTGAATAATCATAACTGTGATTATTAGCGGTTGTTACAGCATCAAATCCCATCCATTTTAGTTCTTCCAAATTCCGTGGTTCGGAAACCTGAAATGAAACCGTATCTTTCATATTCCAGCTCATTTCAAAATCATGGAACAGCATTTCTATATTCACTACGCTGGCGTCCGCGTTACGAATCAAATTCACTAGTTCCAAGAATTGATTTTCTTTAAATGGAGACATGCGGCGTGTAATCATCGCATCTCCCGCAACAGCAATAGTAATGTTCCCTTTGGATGATTCGTAAGACATAACCACCTCCAAGTAACTCGGAATCCTAAGCTAACTGGACTCCTTTTTCGGATTTTATCAGAATAGACCTACAAAGATATGGGTGCAAGCCCAAACGGTTAAATAATGGCTACTTAAGGCTTGGAACAAGTATCATAATAAAGGTATTATCATACTTGATTAAAACTACTTTGATCCCTTATGGAAGGTGAACTAGAGTGAGTTATCTGATTTGGGTTTTTATCGGCCTCTTCTCTTACGGATGTATGACGGGAATACTAAAGCTAGCACTGAGAGATATACCACCAGGAATCGCTCTGGTTATAACAAACTCAGTTCTAACACTCACAGCAATAATATGGGCATTTACTAGAAATGAAAGCTTCGGCCCTTACATTAAATTCAATCAACCTTTTTTTTTGCTTTTACTTGCAAGCCTATTTTTGACCATAAGCGTCATCAGTCTATATACCGCACTTAGCCGCGGACCAGTGTCCACGGTAGTGCCAATATACGCCATGAATATGGCAGTTGCAGCTTTGATAGGATTTGCACTTCTTGGCGAACCGATCAGCCTTACCCGCATATTCGGAATACTAATGGCAGCAGTAGCTGTGTTTCTTTTAACAAGATAGTTTCTATTCCAGATTATTAAAACGAGGTGGAATGATATGATCGGAATTCTAACCCATCACTGGGCAAAACCCAACTTAATAGATAAAGCTAGGACATTGCTTGACCTAAACGGAGCTGCACAAAGACTAGCCCGAGGCTTCGTAGCGAGACAAACACTCCTGTCGCTAATAGACCAAAGCAAAATAACGTCCATCGTTACCTGGGAAAGTGAAGAAATCTACAATATATGGAAATCTAGTCGAGAAAGAGCTGAAATCATGACCGGATCAGAGAAATATTGGACCAAACCACCTGAATCAGAACGATTTAGGATAGTATAAATGCGACGATAATTAATCATACTAATATTACGATTAAGCCCTCAGATATTCACAGCTACTGTAACATAGTGCAAATATCGGGACATGAGATTGACAGCCTCTAGTCTTATTATTCCAATTACCATATGAACAAACGTCAACTAATTTCTATAGTTTGATCCAACATAAGACACGGCTCCCCCCACTGGCTTTGATTCTGGATATCCCATGAAGTTGATTCTATCGTGGACCTAAGCCTAACTCCATTATTGCCACCATAAACCAGTAAGACTCTCCCGTCTCCAGAATCTTCCACCAAAACAGCGTATGCCGCACAGATTCCTTCTGAAGACCATCCAGTTATGAAACATTCAATTTCTACTCCAGAAGGGTCTGGTGCAATAATCTTCGTTATTGGCATAGGGATACCCAATGATTGAAAAACCTTGTTAACACTGAGAGGAGAGTTTTCACTCTCTTCTACATCCACTTCAATGAACATGAGTAATCTCTTAAAGTTTATACCCACGCGGAGCATACGGAGTTGCATTAGGATCGCCCTTTACGAACTTCCCCTCCGGCTTCTTAGCCACGAACTTTCCGTTTTCTATTATCACTACACCTCTTTGCATAACGAGATCCGGCATACCCAAGAGCTCAAACCCATCAAAAGATGAGTAGTCTGTATTCCCGTGCTGGCCATTGACATAGTGTATCCTACTGGGATTCCAGATTACTATATCCGCATCGGATCCTTCCATAATTACTCCCTTACGCGGGTATAAACCAAATATTTTTGCTGGATTTTCGCAAAAGACCTTTACCAATTTTGGAAGTGTAATCCGCCCTTTATTTACCCCATAATTCCAAATCATAGGAACCATAAACTCTATAGTATTCAATCCATACGGAGCTTCAAAAATGTTTTCCGCTGCAGCTCCAGCCATTTTACGCTTAACAGTAAATCCACCAGAATCACTAGCTATAACATCTATCAGCCCTTTTGCCACGGCTTCCCACAATGCGTCACTATCTTCCTCTTTGCGCAAGGGAGGACCGACCTTAGCCAATGGGCCTCTTTTCAATATTTCTTCGTCTGTTAGTGTCAGATAATGGGGACATGTCTCAGTAAACAGCTCCACTCCTTGCTCTATTAGCCTGCTGATTACCGGTATGGACTCCTTAGTACTTAGGTGTACTGGATAAAGTGGTGCACCTACAACTTGAGCAAAAGTACCTGCCCTATTCAAAGCTTCAGCTTCTAATATATTAGGCTGAGACGGCAAAAAATGTTCCGGTTTTGTTTTTCCAGATGAGATAAACCTCTCTGTCAAATATTCTATACAGCAACCGGTTTCAGCGTGGACTTGCGTCAAGCCCCCCTCGTAGGAAGCGGCTTCCAGAGCGGTTAGAAGAGCCTCGTCGGAAATCATCATACCCCTTTGTTTATATGACATAAAAACTTTAAAGGATGGAACTCCCAAATTTATTAATTCTGATATAGACTTGCTAATTGTATCCTCGTCAGCCGCTCCATAAGTACCATGAACGCCGAAATCCAAGTATGAAATCGGTTCTGATTCTTCGATAAAGCCTTTTACCACATCAGTTGTATATCCACTAAACCCCCATGATTTTATATTGCCTACAAACGCTATGACAGTTGTAATACCGCCAAAAGCTGCCGTAATTGAGTAAGAATCCATCCTATCTTCATAAACTGGATGGGCGTGCGAATCGATCCCTCCCGGTAATATATACCGCTTTGATGCATCTATCGTATTTTTTGCATCATATCCTTTAAGATCCGATCCCATTTCTCTAATTTTCCCTTGATATATGGCCACGTCCTTTTTGGCAATATCATGGCCAGAAACCACAAGTCCATCTTTAATCAAAAGATCAGCTTTTTTCAACGACATTTATCATCTCCCAAATACCCATAATTAAAAGTACCATCCTATTTTGCTGTTGACAATAATAATACTTTCATGCCGTTTTCGTTGACCGATGGGGACGCTAGTGCTAAACTTCCTAACTTAGCAGCCAATTAATTTGACTGCTAAATCTGCGTAATAGACAAGGTAAAAGTGCCTCGGTACGACTACGAATGCCAGTCCTGTCAGACTCTCTTTGAGGTAAAACAGGGTTTTAATGACGAGCCTGTGGCGAACTGTCCCAGTTGCCACAATGACGCCCGTAGAAAGTTCCAAGTAGTTCCCATAATTTATAAAGGGACCGGATTCTATACTACTGACTATGCACGGTCCAACGTAAAGGCTAATGGCACTACTGAGAGCTCTGATGAAACACCTTCCAAAACAAGCGACACAGATAAGGCAGATAAGGCAGATAAGGCAGATAAGGCAGATAAGGCAGATAAGCAGGATAGTAAAAAGAAAACATCCGGCGATGATAATAAATCAGATTCAAAGCCCTCAACTCCTGCTAATTAGAGACTAACCAGGGTTGCGATTTTTAATTCAGCGGGTTACCCAATCACAGGTATACATAAGCAATAAACAAATTTCCGATATCAGTGGGGGACTGCTCATATTCATTGGTATATCACACGACGATACTGACTCTGACATCACCTATTTAGTTGAAAAAACTCTAAACCTTCGTCTATTTCCTTCCCTAAAAGCTTCATTTGAATACTCGGCCATGGAAACATCAGCAGAACTATTATTAGTAAGTCAATTCACATTGTATTCCGACACTAGAAGAGGAAGGCGACCAAGCTTCCTAAAGGCTGGGACCTCTGAAAATGCCAAAGAACTTTACCTAAAGGTAATTCAGCTCTTCAAACAATCTGGCTTGAAAGTAGCCACAGGAATGTTTGGTGCAAAAATGATGGTTCAGTTAGAAAACGACGGTCCAGTTACATTGTTATTAGATTCACTGGACAAAACTAGATCTCGCCGTTCTTAGTTTTTAATCGATTAACAGAGGCTCTTATATGTGGCAACACTAATAAGCTCTGTTCATTAAGGTATAGCTCTTCTAATTTGGCCACTATAGTCAAATCTCCCAGATTTCCTAGCGCTATAGCAGAATGGACTCGGACTCCTTCGTTCACATCCGAACCAAGAACTCCGAGCAAATACGGGATGCTTTGACTATTTCCAATTCTTCCTATTACCTTCACAGCTTCCTCTCTGATGCTTTCATCACTTTCTAGATTCTGATCTAGTACTGGATAGAGGTAAAAAATAATATCAGCGCTTCCGAATTCACCAAGTGCGAACACGGCTTCACGTCGTCTTATCTCTAATTCGTCTTGGAGCATGATTTTGAGATGATCCTTTGCTTGTTCATTCCCATATAAAGCCAACGCCACAGCAGAATTCTTTACAATTTCTGGCTCTCGCTCTTTCAACCCTGCTAATAATAAAGAAATTATTTCATCCCTGTAACTATCGTGGGCCTTTAAACTTTCTATACTACGCCATCTGACGTGAGTGCTAACATCATTTAAGACTCTGTCGATTAAACCTGGGATCACTATAGCGTTATTAAGTTCAGCTAATGACTTAACAGCTTTGAGCCTTGTTTCCCAATCTGGATGAGCAAGTTGGGTAAAAATATATTCTAGTCCGTCAACGTTCAGTTCTGTATCCAGACTAGCTGTTGGCGGTTTTTTCGGTTCATCCGTGGACTGGAAAATAGTGCCGAAATCTCCCTTGTTGTTTTCAACATTAGGCTTATTAGCATTTGCAGTTGGATCTGCTGGCACTTTCCCCTCAGACCCCTGAAAGAGTTCAAATTTAAGAGAGTTATCGCCCAACCCACCTTCTCGCAAATCTTGCTGCAAGCCATCTGAAAAAGGAGACCAAGAAGGAAGAATAACGGCCAAAAATAAGGTTGATGAACCCAAGAGAATGGCCAGCCATTTCCACAGAAATCGGTCACTCATGAGAATAACAAGATATCCCAATTATCCCTTATAAGTGATCTTACGCTTTGGGATAAAAAGTTCACACCTTGCCAGCACTAAAAGGAATTCTACTTATTGCTGATTTTTTCTTGAAGTAAGACCGAATGCGGTGGCGGCGAGCTTGGATTGTATTGTATATCAGTGCGAGGACAAAAAAAGCAGAACCTACCAGAACAATTGTAGCCCCTGAAGACACATCTATATAATAACTAATGTAAATCCCGACTATGCCAGAAATCGATCCGACTACCGTTGATAACAGAATCATGCGCTTAAAACTATTTGTTATCATTCGAGCAATTATCGGAGGTATAACCACATTGGCAGCAATTAATGTAACTCCCAAGACTTGCATGGACACTACAATAGTAGCAGCCAGGATAAGGGAAAACATGATGTCTACCCAACCAGTGGGAACTCCATATAGACGTCCCATCTCAGGATCAAATGCTGTGAACAAGAATAATTTATACCCTACAAAAACGGTGCATACGGTAACACTAAGTACCAATGCCAAGGCCAATAAATCGCCATCAGATACACCTAAAATGTTACCGAATAAAGCCGCATCAAAACTACGTGTAAAGGTCTTAAATTTACTTATAATGGCGATTCCCAAAGCAAAACTAGCAGTAGTAACAATTCCTATCGCAGCGTCAGCGCCAATGGTACGCTTCCGCGCGGTAACGGTAATAAGAAGCGCGGAAAAGACTCCCCACACACTGGCGCCTAAGAAAAAGTTAATGGACATCACAAAGCTAACAACCGCACCTCCAAAAATTGCATGCGATAAACCATGTCCGATATAGGACATCTTTCTTAAAACAATATATACGCCAACGAGACCAGTAAGCGCTCCTGCCAGACCAGCTGCAATAATCCCATTAACAAAAAAATCATAGCGAAATGGCTCAAACAATGTCTTGGTGCTCCAGATCCGAGCTATCCATATCCACATCCTTTCTTGCGTGGTATCCAAACCTGTGCGGTCTTTCAACGACTATAGCCATACCGTTGTGATGGATAACTGGCATTGGGCCTCCATATGTCGCAGACAAGATTTCAGTCGATAAAACCTTATATGGGGGGCCATCAGCTATAATCCGACCATTCAAACACACAACTCGTGGCAAGTGCGCAGCTACAGAATTGATCTCATGCGTAGTCATAATTACGGTTATGCCCTGGTGATTCAATTCGTGCAGAAGATGCATAATATCATCTCTCGTTTTTATATCTACACCAGAAGTTGGTTCGTCTAGAAGTAGGATCTGCTGATCTCCTACAAGCGCTCTTGCCAGGAAAATCCTTTGTTGTTGTCCTCCAGAAAGGTCACTTATATGTCGCTTTGCAAGACCACTTATTCCCAAATTCTCCATCATTCGAGCTGCCGCTTTGCGTTGCAACCCTGTAACCCATGGAAATAAAGGGGAGTTCATTGTGCAACCCATCATAACCACCTCTTCCACAGTCACGGGAAAATTCCAATCTATGGTCTCTAATTGCGGCACATATCCCACTCGAGGACGTCGCACACTAGTATCTATACCGTTAACTAAAACTCGACCATCGTAGATATCCAAAATGCCAAGTATCGCTTTCAAAATGCTGGTCTTACCAGAGCCGCTAGGACCAACCAATCCCACAAAATCACCATGGCTGATTGTTAAATCTATGCTTTCAAGGACTGACTCGCCATTATATCCACCTGTGAGGGCCTCTATTCTCACAACCGGATCAATATAACTTGGACTATGTGGTAAAGGATGTAGCATTAGATTATTACTGCGGGTATTCCGCCTCGCTACGTCCCAAAAACACTGGGGACACATCCAACGATTCGAAATACCTTGAGTCACCACCGAGAGCATCAACCATAATTGTCAAATTTTTGACCATTAGGCCCAGATACGAGTGCTCATCATCTCCTGCTAGACCTGGCAAGTCGTCATCCGATAGATCGTCGACAAAAGTAATTCCCGATTCTTTAGCAATTTGCTCCATAACTGGACTCGGGAATACCTGGGAACCAAATACAGCCGGAACATCTGCCCGTTTTATCAATTCAATCAACTCAGCCATTTCCCTAGCCGAAGGCTCGGTCAAATCTGACGGTTGAACTGCCCCTAATATCTCCATACCATAACGCCTAGCAAAATATGGCCAAGAATCATGGTAGGTAAAAAGCATCCGATTCTTTTGCGGAATGCTTGCTATGCCATAAAGTATGCGCCTATCCAAATCTTCTATACGTGTCCTGAGTTTCGTAAAATTATCGTTATAATAGGCAGCTTCGGATGGATCCAATTTAACCAATTCATTTCTTACTAGATCCGCATAGTTTAGGGCCATCAGCGGATCTAGCCACAAATGAGGATTTGGGACGCCTTTTGTTTCAGGAAAACTGAAATCAAAAATCCAATCCTGCTTCCTTAATGCCATATCTCCCAAGTATAAAATGCTCCGATTTGCATCACTCGTAGTTTCTATAATCTTTATAATTGTATCTTCTAAGAAAAGGCCGTTAAGAATTATCAGATCAGCAGATTCGATATGTTTTATCACGGATGGGGAAGGTTGATAATTATGCGAATTAACTCCATCTGGTACTATCCCTAACAAAACAATCCTATTCCCTCCAATGTTTTCTGTGATACTGGTCAACGGAGAGACAGTAGTAATAACTTTGAGTTTCCCATCAGTCCGAATGGGTTGGGTTAAAGTACACATTGCGAAACTAGCGAAAATCAAAGCTGCCATAGAAAAAACTCTCAATTTATGGGGGTAAAGTTTCATTTATTGAACCCTATTCCTCCAATTTTTTTATACAGGGAGAGCATTTCCCTTTTATAGTAAAATTGCGTATATCCGGTTCAAATGACAAGTCCCTAAGAATTTGTTCGCCAAATCTCTCCAGATATTCTCGAGCTAAGTTGAAAGCCTTTCCACAACAAGTACAAACCATATGATGGTGCTTTTGGTCTGGATTAGTTAATTCGAAATGAAGTCGTTCTCCCATTGCCACTTCCGTCACAACATCTAGTTTTTTCATTAAGTTCAAAGTTCTATAAACTGTTGCTATATCTATATATGGAAATGTAGTTCTTGCCTTCGAATAAACCTCTTCAACACCCATATGTGTATTCCCATCTCTCAATATATCAAGGATAAGCATACGCTGAGGAGTCAACCGTATACCTAGATCTCGGAGCGTCTTGAATATCGCTTTGGAAGCATTCATGGCAAGTATTAGTATATGCAATTAGTTGCAACAAAATATTACTGAACCAGGGGCTATCAGTCAACATGAAATTACAATCTATAACCTACAGTGGATAAGAATTTATGGAGCACCAGGAAAGACCTAGGCGAAACAGTTTCCTCTCACACACAAGCAATCTATGGGCTATTCAGTATTCTGTCTAAGGGAGAGCCCCACCCCAACATATCACGCTTCAGGTCTGACAGCTTAGCCTTTCCACACATAGCCATAGTCATTTCAAGTTCCTCTACCAAAATTCTCACCACATCCCTAACTCCTTCCTCTCCATTTACTGCCAGGCCCCAGAATACAGGCCTCCCTATAAGTACAGATCTAGCCCCCAAAGCCAAAGCCTTAAGTACATCAGATCCCCTCCTGATACCACCATCTAGATATACTTCACAATCATCGTTAACTGCATCGACTATTTCCGGTAAAACTTCGATTGTTGAATACGTTGTGTCTAATTGTCTCCCACCATGATTCGATATTATGATGCCACTAGCACCGTGTGCAACTGCTAATATCGCATCCTTCGCCGTCATAATACCCTTCAGTACTACTGGCAGCGGAGCAGACTTTATGAACCAATCCAGATGATCCCAGGTAGCTCCTGGGTCACGAATATCATTCAAGCCAGCAGGGGCATCAGGAGTAAACTCCCACGAGTACGGTTTAAGTTTAATTGCATCGTAATTAGGTGGAGAAACACTCACATATTTATTCCTGATGTTACGTTCACGCTTTGGCTTCACTTTAGAATCTACTGTAATACATATCGCGCTATATCCAGCGGCTATAGCCCTATTCGCAAATTCTAGAGATAATTCTGGGTCTCTATAAAGATACTGTTGAAAGACCTTTGGCCCAGACGCGGCCTCAGCTACTTGCTCTAGGGTAAGCCTAGCCGCAGAACTTACAAACATCAAAAGTCCCTCGGCGGCCGCGGCTTTCGCGGTCGCCGCCTCTGCCAAGACATGCGCTCTAGCGTGATCTCCAGTTGGATCAATCATTATTGGGGTTCTCATCTGTATGCCCAAAACAGTGGTGGTTATATCAATTTTGGATACATCTTCTAACATACGAGGCTTTAATAATATGGAATCCCATATTTCTCTAGTACGACGAATAGTTATTTCATCCGTCGCTCCACCGGCTATGAAATCATATTGTTCCTTCGGAAGTTTTTCCTTGGCTAAACTCTCGTATTCAAAGATGTTTATGGGGTCCACATATACCAGCCTTCTTCTATTTTTTAATAAATACACGACTTATGGGTCACTCAATGAGTATAAATCTACCAAAATCCTGGGTCAAACTTCAGAACAGGTAGCTGTATATTTAAGTCACCAACATTTCGGGAATCACAATTTTAGATGTCAATCCTACTTGAACACCCACACACCACTCTATTAATTCAGCCTCTGTCCTTTTCGAGCCCTTTGTAAAAGATGAAACAATAGATGATGATCAAATCCCAAATCTTTAGCCAGAGCAAAATCCCCCTTCGCATCATCCTCACGACCAAGGTTCGCATTAGCTAGAGATCTAACCGCATAGGCAGAACTTTGTTTTGGATTCAATTCTATAGCTTTATCAGCGTCCCGAATGGCCATCTCTGAATGGCCCAATTCATATAACGCAGCCGCCCTATTGTTGTATGCATCCACATGTAGAGGATCAAGACCAATCGCTTGATTGAAGTCATCTAGGGCAGCAAAATATTCCTTCAGGTGAACATATGCCATACCTCTATTGTAGTAAACGTCGGCATTTTTTGGTTCCAGCTTAATTGCCTCAGAAAAATCTTTTATAGCGGCTACCGGATCAGCCAATTGTCCATAAAGAACTCCTCTTTCCTTATAGAACTCGTATTTGGCAGGTTTATCTCCTATCAGTTTTGTAAGATAGTCAACCTTACCCTGAAGAAGGCTTAAAAGGTCACCATGGTCTTGGGATTTGTCGTTATCAGAGCCCATTTATATGCCAACTAATAATAGGAATCAGGGAGTATATGGTCAAGTTGCACTCTTAACCATATGGTTGGACTGAGCAATATACTCCTACTTTATCGATTCGAATGCTTTGGCAAAAGAATACCCTAGGATAAAGCAGAACGGATAAGTCACTAACCACGCCACAAAAATCCCCCTAACGACCCCCAAGCTTATCGCAGTGAGGCCCCGGGTAACACCCACACCCATGATGGCGGTGCTAGCGGTGTGGGTGGTGCTAACAGGCAATCCAACATTGGAAGCTGCCTCGATTACAGCGGCTGCAGTAATATTAGCAACAAAACCACTGGGCGGCTCTAAGCGAGTAATCTTTGTTCCCAGAGTCCGGATCACACGCCAGCCTCCCGTTGCCGTTCCAATGCCTATTGCCAGTCCGGCTGTTAATTGCATCCACGGCGACACAATAACATCATGAGAATGATAGACAGCCCATGCCAATGCCATTATTCCTATAGCGTTTTGGGCATCATTTTTACCATGAGTATATGAGAGTAACGCAGCTGAAAGAATCTGCAGTTTGTTGAAAATCCAGTTCACTCTGGGAAGTGAAACATGACGAAACGACCAATAAACGGTCACCATAAGAAAGAAAGCAATTACGAATCCCAATAACGGGGAAAAAGCCAAAGCCAACAATACCTTAGTCATCACCGTTCCGTTCACACCGGAAATTCCTGCGACGGCAACTCCTGCACCCAGTACACCAGCTACAAGGGAGTGGCTAACACTTACGGGAGAACCAATTCGACTGGCAATTACAACCCAAGTCACGGCTGCTAGGATGGCTGCCAACACTCCGGTTTGCGTCATCATATCTGGATTGACAATCCCTTTCCCAATTGTCTTCGCTACAGCCGTTCCCGTAAGCGCTCCCAACAAATTCATTGCTCCACCCAGGAGAACAGCGTTAAATGGGGTAAGCGCACGTGTGGAAATAACTGCTGCTAGTGCGTTCGCAGCATCATTTAAACCATTGCTGTACGAGTAAGCAAGTGCTAATAGCAAAGTAAAGCCAAGAAGAATTAAGCTTTCGTCACCCATTCTTTATCACAATCCCTTCTAAAATCACTGCGATTTCTTCACATCGGTCCGAAGCCATCTCTAATTGCCCATAGACCTCCTTCCATTTTATGATATCTATTGCACAGTGAGCCTCAAACAGTTCTGCCATAGCTTTACTGGTAATCTGATCGGCCTCATTCTCTAAAGTGTGCAATGTATCTTTCAATGGTAGTAATTCAGACAGGTTACTTTTACGATTTCCGAGAATTCTCGTTGCATCATTCAAAACCTCCGAACACCTCACAATTATACGGCTGAGTTCTACTGCACTTGGCGTAGGTTGTTTTATTCGATACTCCGCCATATACCTGGCCGCTTCCTCAATGCTATCAATAACATCATCCAGGCGTTCCGCTAGGTGGCCTATATCCTCCCTATCCAGGGGCGTAAAAAAGGTTGTGCGCAGATTGGTCCAGGTCCGGTGTATGATACTGTCACCAACTTCTTCTAACCGTTTGATTTCTGCTACTTTTTCCTCGACATTTTCGTAATTTTCCATCAGGTCAAGCAATTTCTTGGCAGCTTCATTAACATTAGCTGAGGCTTCCCTAAATAATTTGAAGAAACTCTCTTCTCTGGGCAATAATTTAAACCGCATAAATCTCTCCATTGAAATTTTTTATCAAAAAAAAACCCTCTCAGTTGAGAGGGTGCGACCCAATCGATTTAGGGGAAAGAAGCCCAAATTTAGCAAAGACTGACAGACTTTGTTTTTTCAAATTCCGGATCCTTAAATTGCCCGTTTCTAGGTCCCGAAAACGATATCAATAGAATGGATCGAAGTCAATATTGTTTTCGTTAGATTTCTGATTATCCTTCTACACCCTCGCTCAAGCAAATCAATTTTATTGCATGTCCATTCTTGAGCAAAAATCTTGGTCGGGGTGAGAGGATTTGAACCTCCGGCCTCTTCGCCCCGAACGAAGCGCGCTACCACTGCGCTACACCCCGACGCATTCAATTCTAACGGCCTAATAGCACCATAACAACAATTTCCTATATTAAGAATCCTTTGGACAGCCAATTCCTGGGGTACAACGAATCACCCTGCCAAAATAAACCTCAACGGGGATGTTCGCATCTACGTCTCCAAGAATTGTTCCCGCTGAAAATACTTAGATCTAATCCACAAGGCAACTGAAACTAGGGAAATCATAACTGGAACTTCAACGAGTGGTCCGATCACAGCCGCAAAGGCCGCCCCTGAATTGATACCGAATACTCCAATAGCTACGGCAATAGCAAGTTCGAAATTGTTACTGGCTGCTGTAAAAGACAATGTACAGCACCTCTTATAATCAATGCCCAATTTACCCGTTATTAAAAAGGTTACAAAAAACATAAATAGAAAGTAAATAACTAATGGGGCTGCAATCGTTGCTACGTCCATTGGAATTGTTACAATCAATCTCCCCTTGAGACTAAACATGACAACTATAGTAAATAACAAGGCAAATAATGTGATCTTCTCTATACGAGGAACAAATTCTTCGTGATACCACTCCTTTGTCACTATTTTTAACATCAAGTAACGAGTAAACAGACCCGCTAAACAAGGCGAACCCACATATATGAAAACGCTTTGGGCTATTTCTGCCATCGTGATGTCCACGGTCGAACTTGCCAACCCAAAGTACGGCGGAAGAACCGTCAAAAATAAGTACGCATAGAAGCTAAAAAACAATACTTGGAAAACGGCATTAAAGGCTACAAGCCCTGCAGCATATTCAGTCGATCCCTTTGCAATGTCGTTCCAAATAATCACCATAGCTATACATGGTGCCACACCAATTAAAATCAAGCCGGCCATGTATTCAGGTTGATTTGGCACAAATGTTATAGCTAAAATGAACATAACCATAGGAGCGATAGTCCAGTTTAGAACCATCGCAATTCCAAAAGTTCTTTTGTCTTTGAAGACATCCGGTAAGTCCTCGTATCTCACCTTTGCAAACGGTGGATACATCATGAGAATCAGACCAATCGCGATAGGCAAATTAGTAGTCCCAATTTGGAATGAGGCAACAAAGTCTTCCACTCCTGGAACTAAATAACCAAGGACAATCCCTAAGGTCATGGCCAAAAATATCCATACAGTGAGATACCGATCAATAAAGGACAGATTTTTTATCATGACAGTTCCATTTTGGTCCGCTTCCTAAATTTGCTTTGTGGTTTCATGTTTCTAACAGAACAGGCCTGTCTAAAAGCCCCATTCATAACAGAAAACACAGATATCAACCGTCTTCTTCTCTAGATCCGAACTCCACCAGACAATACTTAATTCTATCTACCCAATAAATCCATGACAACTAGACCCATATTTTTTAGTTGGCCGGATTAAACACAATTCCTTAGGAGCCCTCACAAACGATTTCAGAGTCACCGTTTGTCTCCAACTTCGCACATTATGTATTCTTTAAATCTTAATTTAATTCGATTTCCACGGACTATTGAGTTAATCCCAATTGGCTCTCAGTTAAAATCAAAAACTTTAACTAGTACCCAATAAAGTTTCACGATCATACAGAAAATAGCTTTGACACTTGGCCTAGGTGATGTTATATTCTTCGCTGTTCGAATCGCCTCCCCTGGAGGATCCGGTGCTTCTGAATATAATCGTCCTGATAAAACAAGTAATTGATCCGGACATACCTACAGCGGAATTCAAAATTGAACCTGGCACATCTGAAGTTGCAACTCCTTTCAACATCCCACCTGTAATTAATGGTTTTGACGAAAATGCACTAGAGGCAGCTCTTAGGATAAAAGATTCGCAAGAGACGACTGTAACGGCATTATCTTTAGGCAAATATTTCTCGATGGATGTGGTAAAAAAATCCCTGTCTATGGGGGTGGATAACCTGATATTGATTGAAGATAGCCAGGATCGATCCGGTTTCGATAGTTCCATCACAGCGAAAATACTTTCTACAGCGATTAAAAAAGCCGGCAACTTCGATCTTGTGCTCGCAGGCAGACAAGCTTCTGATTGGGATAACGCTCAAGTTCCACAAATAATTTCAGAACACCTGGGCCTACCGTGTGTTACGCTCGCTAAAAGCATTGACATAACCAATAATAATGTAACCGTAGAACGACAACTTCCTAACGGAACGGAAATCGTACAAACATCTCTTCCAGCAATCATTACAGTTAGCAATGAACTGGGTCAACCAAGATATCCCACCCTTCGCGGCATCATGTTTGCTGCAAGAAAGGAACCAATTGTATGGACTCCTCAAGATTTGGGTCTTTCGGAATCTACCTTAACATCCCAACTTCAGCTTACGGATCTTTATATTCCAACCTCATCCACAGAATGCGAGATAATGACTGGACAAGATGCTGCTGCCGCTGGTAGAAACCTTGCACTTAAACTACGTAAGGAAAAACTTATCTAGCCACAAATATGGAAATAAACAATTCAAAACTAATCCTAATACTAGGAGAACTCGACGACCAAGGCTTGTCATCCTCAACTGTGGAACTCCTTTCTATTGGCCGAACCCTAGCAGACTCCACAGGAAAGTCTCTATCCATAGCTCTCTTAGGCTCTATGGCGCAAAAAATCGCAAAACAAGCGATAGCTTACGGCGCAGATTTTGTCTACGTTCTGTCGAATCCTTTACTTGATTCATTCCAAATTGATTTATCTCTATCCGCCTTGGATCAGTTATCCGAAAAACTAAATCCCGAAATAATCCTGCTTGCAAAAACCTTAAGTGGACGAGATCTGGGTCCTCGTCTTGCAGCCCGGCTTGAAGTTGGTTTAATCCAAGATTGTGTAAAAATTGAGTTGGATCCGTCAACAGAAAAGATTATAGGACATCGTCCCGTTTTTGGAGGCAACATCATGGCAACAGTTACTAGCACTAAATTTCCTCAAATGGTTTCCTTAAGACCCAAGTCATCCTCTCCGTTAGAACCAGACGGTACTAGACAAGGCACTATAGAACAGTTTCGCCCTTCAATAAACGTATCCCAAATCAAAACTAGAATAATCCAATCAATAAAAGAGGAAAACAATGAAGTCCGCTTGGAAGATGCCAAGGTAGTGGTAGCTGGAGGACGTGGCCTTGGGAACTCAGATTCCTTCAAAGATATCCAACTTCTAGCCAAGCTCCTGGGAGGAGCTCCTGGAGCATCACGAGCTGCGGTAGATGCCGGTTGGGTTCCACATATATGGCAAATTGGACTAACCGGTAAAACCATTTCCCCAGACCTCTACATTACAATAGCAATATCAGGTGCAAGTCAACATATGGCTGGATGTTATGGCGCAAAAGTAATTGTCGCTATTAACAAAGATTCTAATGCCCCTATATTTAAAGATGCCCAGTTTGGAGTAGTAGGAAACTGGCAAGAAGTATTGCCAGCTTTTATAGACACTATCCACGAGTTAACAGATTAACTTTTCAGTACGTTAATATCATATTGTCAATAAGCCGTATCCTTCCTATCCACAATCCCACAGATAACAGCGCCGGTCTATTGATAGTTACTAACTCCTTTAATGTAACTAAATCTGCAATGCTGACATATTCTACCCGAGAGATCACTGGTTCCAGTCCAAGTACCCTCCCGGTCTCATTCCTTAGCTTTTGTGCGTCCATTTCTCCTGATTCAAATAGATTTTTAGCTGTCATCAATGCTTCATAAATAATGCTGGCCTTTTTTCTTTGAATAACCGTCAAGAATGCATTTCTGCTGCTACATGCAAGACCTTCTTTTTCCCTAACCGTGGGGACAACAGTCATTTCAACTGCATAATTCAGGTCGGAAATAATGCGTTTAATTACGAGATTCTGCTGCGCATCTTTTTGTCCAAAATATACTTTATTGGCTCTAGTTATATTAAATAATTTACAAACTATCGTTGTAACTCCTTCAAAGTGTCCCGGCCGAAATTCACCCTCATTGCGTTCGCCAATACCACCCACATTGACGCGACTTTCCATACCCAGAGGAAACATTTCTATTTTTGACGGGCAAAACACCAGATCAACTCCACATTCTCCAAGGAATTCCAGATCCTTTACCATGTCTCTAGGATAAGATTCAAAGTCGGCTTGAGAGGCAAACTGAACTGGATTCACAAACACACTTGCAACTACGGATCGGTTGCTTTCTCGGGCTTTTTGGAAAAGCGACTGATGTCCTTTGTGCAGCGCACCCATAGTAGGAATTAATCCTAGTGGCCTGAGTACCAGGTTGCTGGCCTCCACCATATCATGAATGTTCGTTATCACTCTCATGAAAATCTCGCTTATTTGAGAATATCTCCAAACATCTCTGGGTCCATAGAAAAGCTCTCCTGGTCGCTGGGGAAACTCCCATCTTTAACCTCGGCCAAATATATTCTCAGCGCTTTTTCGATTTTTACACCAAGATTCAAATACTGACGCGTGTGCTTGGGAATAAACTTTGGATACAGACCCATGAGATCGTGAAAAACTTGGACTTGGCCATCACAAAAAGGTCCGGCTCCAATACCTATAGTTGGAACTGCAACCTCATCTGTTATGAGTTTAGCTAAGGGAGTAGGTATCAATTCCAAAACTATAGAATATGCTCCCATTTCTTCTAGAATCTTGGCATCTTCTAATAATCTCAGAGCCTCTGTCTTAATTTTACCCTGAACACTATAGCCTCCTATGTTAAGTATGGATTGTGGGGTTAGGCCAATGTGCCCCATAACTGGTATACCGTAAGAAACCAGCCTTTTTACTTGTTCGGCAATCGCCCTCCCTCCTTCTAGTTTTACAGATTGGGCACCTCCTTCTTGGATTAAACGAGAGGCATTCCTTACAGTTTCTTCAACACTTATATTAAAGCTCATAAATGGCATATCTGAAACGATGTGTGCCTTCTGGGATCCCCTCACAACCGCCTTGGTATGATGCACCATATCGTCCATGGATACGGGAATAGTACTTTCATGTCCCAACACGACCATACCCAAACTATCACCAACTAGCAGAACATCACAGCCAGCCTTCTCCGCTAAACCAGCCATTACAGCATCATATGCGGTAATGACTGGCAATTTGTCCTTCAGGTTCTTGGTGTTACGAATATTCTTCGCAGTTATCCTCTTAACCAGAGTCATACCTCCTGAACATGTTCTTATTTTTACTTGGCATGTTGTATCTCATAACCAATTTTAAGATCTCTTTTTGCTTATCCTCAGAAAGGAATTCCCCTACCATTGGCAGGGATGCCTCTGTTAAAGCAATAAAGAGTTTCAACAGCCCAGTGTCATTGATAGTTAATGCCCGAAAGTGGCGATTTAACGTTGTTATATCTCCTCTAACCACAGGCACTGTAACCGTACTGGCGAATCCATATCGCCGGACAGATTGCACCGTTGAATGTGCCATTGCCCCTATTGCATCCAATGCTTGTTCTTCGCTCAGGCCGATTTGCCTCCATAATTGAACAGCACTGTACAATAACGTAACAAGATAACCACAACTTAAGACTGCTGAACTGTGATAGAGAGCTCTGTGTTTATTGTCAACGCGCAAAGTTTTCCCATCAAACTTTTTCGCCATCCCTTGTAGTACCTTCAGCAGTCTGCCCTTTGCCTCGATAGCAACATGGATGTCCGAAAATCTCTCAAGAGCTTCTTCTCTAGAAGTAACGTTAGCAAATATTTGAAAAGGATGGAAAGCTCCAACTAATGCCCCTTGTGCACTAGCCGAATCAAGAACACTCAATCCCCTCACTCCACTACAATGAATAACCGACTGCCCCGCCTTCCAAGGAAACGTAGCTGCTACGTCATAGATTAGATCGTCCGGAGTGGTAATAAAAATTAGATCACAAGTTTGAGAAAATTCCTCTGCACTGCTGAAATATCGGCTTTCAGGTATTCTACGGATTAAACGCAAAGCCGACCATTTTGTTCGACTCGTAATTGCCGAAAGGTTGCACCCTGCTGCACTCAGGCCCATGCTCAACGCAGTTCCCATTACTCCAGCACCAACAATCCCGATATTGATATCGGATTTCACGCCAACCACCAAGACCGTGCCGTATATAATACGCAGGTAATAGTAGTAGTTAAGTGTACTGCCGTCTTGGTCCTCACGGATCCCAGCGGGCCCCTTCATTCATTGTTCTGCTCACATCCCTAACGGGTTAATGGCAAGGCAATGATAACATTGGGTTATTCTACGGGCAAGATTATATCCTTGACTTGCCTCAACCCCCCTGCTAGAGTCGGGACTCATCCCCGTGTAGTCTTATATTCTCTACCCAAAGAGGTGCTAAACCGGATGAGTCTACCCATATTCAAGGAAATTCGGCCTGCATATGGATTCGATGAAGTCTCTATTGTCCCAGGGGAAGTCACCATAAATCCAGAAATGGCGTCTACCCAGATGACCATTGGCCCACATAGCTTTGACATTCCAATACTTGCTTCTGCTATGGACGCTGTCGTCTCACCGACCTTCGCTGGCCTTTTAGCTAAAAAGGGTGGTGTAGGTGTACTCAATCTAGAGGGCATATACACCAGGTATCAAAATCCTTCTTCGATACTGGAGAGTATAATTTCCTCTCCACCAGATAAGGTGACGACTGTATTTCAGGAAATCTATGCTGAGCCGATCCAAGAAAATCTCATTGCAACTTGCATAAAAGAAATAAAAGCATCGGGAGCCATTGCCGCTGTTTCGGTTACTCCGCAAAGTACCAAAAGGCTAGGCCAGATCGCAGTGGAGGCTGGAGCAGATATACTCTTTGTGCAATCTACGGTAACAACAGCTCGTCACAATTCTCGCAGTTATAAGGGCCTGGTGTTACCAGAACTTATAGCCGAAACTAAGATCCCCATAATAGTTGGCAATTGCGTCGGATACAATACAGCCCTTGAGCTCATGCGTACCGGGGTGAATGGCATCTTGGTAGGTGTCGGTCCTGGTGCCGCTTGTACTACACGAGAGGTCGTGGGGGTAGGGGTCCCGCAGGTAACAGCAACTATCAACTGTGCTGCTGCGAGAGACACCTATTTCAAAGAAACCGGCAAATATGTCACTGTAATTACCGATGGTGGCATTCGAACTGGTGGTGATATGTGTAAGGCCATTGTCGCCGGTGCCGATGGGGTTATGATTGGAACCCCATTCGCCCAATCAATTGAATCACCTGGCAGAGGCTTCAATTGGGGTATGGCCAGTCCCCATCCAGAACTTCCTCGTGGAACACGCATAAACGTTGGTACTACAGGTTCATTGCACCAATTACTCTACGGTCCAACATCTAAAACAAATGGAACACAAAATTTGGTCGGGGCACTAAAAGTAGCCATGGGAATGTGTGGGGCTTTTAATATTACAGATATGCATAGAGCTGAGATGGTGATTGCGCCTTCTATTAAGACCGAAGGTAAAATCTTTCAACTATCCCATCAATAACCGGCATAGAAATCTGAATTGCGAGCAGTGCAGACATATCCTAGATTACTCTCAATCGAAAACGGTTTCCATTTGATCAACCCTTTATAAAAGTCCACATGAATCTATTTAGACATAATCCCAAAAAAGATGTATAGGCACCAAATAATGCATGATTTTTCATTTATACCAGGGCACACATGAATTATAATTCTAAGATGCTTCGTATTAAGGTACTCCCATGAACTCAATGGAATCTGGAAATAAAGCCCCAAGCGAAGATCTGGCAAATCTCCGGGCTAGAATTCGACATTCCGCAGCACACGTGTTGGCAGATGCAGTAAAACAGTTATTCCCAGAAGTTAAATTCGGTATAGGCCCCCCAACAACAGATGGCTTTTACTACGACTTAGAGCTAAACCGAGCCTTAACTCCGAATGATCTAGACGAAATCGAATCATTGATGAGGAAAATAATAGCGGCAAATCATTCTTTTATTTACACTGAACATGCCAGGAAGAAAATCCAATCTCTTCACAAGAACCAGCCATATAAATTGGAATTGATAGAAAGCTTATCAGACTCCAAAGTACTATCAACTTATACACATGACACGTTCACCGATCTTTGCCAAGGCCCTCATGTAGATTCGACCGGTAGAATCCCAGCCTTTAAATTACTTTCTATAGCAGGAGCCTATTGGCGAGGGGACGAGAACAGGCCAATGTTGCAACGTGTCTATGGAACTGCCTTCGAAACTCCTAAAGCCTTAAAGATCCATCTTCATAGAATAGCAGAGGCGGAAAAAAGAGATCATAGAAAACTAGGGCAAGACTTGAATCTCTTTATTTTTGATCCTATCGCCCCAGCAAGTCCGTTCTTTCTACCGAAAGGCACCATTGTGTACCAACTTCTAATGGACTTCATCAGAAACCTCTACAAGGAGTACGGGTACCAAGAGGTAATAACTCCACAAATTTATATGTCAGACCTTTGGAAGCGCTCCGGACATTACGACCATTATAGAGAGAATATGTATTTCATTACAGCTGATGATAGGGAAATGGGTGTGAAACCCATGAATTGTCCAGCTCACGCTCTGCTATATGCTTCCCAGCTACACTCTTATCGAGAACTGCCTCTTCGGATTGCAGATTTTGGCCGACTACATAGATTCGAGCGCTCCGGAGTTACGCATGGTCTCACTAGAGTTCGTTCATTTGCCCAAGATGATGCTCACATTTTTTGCACTCCTGAACAAATCCACGACGAAGTAACAAAATTCATAAAGATGCTTCTGGATTCATACAAAATATTCGATTTCGACGATCCACGAGTTATGCTCTCTCTACGACCTCAAAAAAGAGTGGGATCGGATTCTATCTGGGATACAGCGGAGGCCACACTAAGAAGCGTTCTGGGAAATAGCGGACTGGCATATGATGAGGTGGAAGGTGAAGGGGCATTCTACGGACCCAAAATAGACTTCTTCGTTCCAGATGCTATCGGACGCGAATGGCAGTTGGGAACCGTACAATTAGATTTTTCTCTCCCGGAATCGTTCGACCTCGAATATATTGGACAGGATGGATCACCTAAGCGGCCTGTAGTCATTCATCGCGCAATGCTCGGAGCAATAGAAAGATTTATGGGCATTTTAATAGAACATTATGGTGGGGCTTTCCCTCTATGGCTTGCCCCTATTCAAGGTGTCATTATTCCTATAACTGACAGGAATATTGAGTACGCATCAGAAATTAGAAATATACTAATCAAAGAAGGCCTCAGGATCGATATTGACACACGAAACGAACGCATGAACCTTAAAATCCGTGACGCTCAACTTCAAAAGATCCCCTATATGTTAGTGGTAGGAGATAGAGAAACGTCGGACAAAACTATCGCGGTTAGAACACGGAACAACAGCAATCTTGGCACCATGTCTGTAGAACACCTTGGTTTGCTACTTCGAACAGAAGTCGCCTCGGGCCACCAAGCTGAAACAAGCTAAATCTCATGGTACCGTAATTGACTATAACGAAGGCTCATGTTAGAGTTTTCGCTCCGGTAGTGAACTATAAAATTTGGGGGTTTTAGACCATAGTCAGAGAGTATAAGGTTAACTCAGGCATTCGAAGTGACCGCATCAGGCTCATCGATGATAACGGGGCCCAGCTCGGAATCGTCTCCATTGCCGACGCTCTGGATATGGCACGAACCGCAGATCTGGATTTAGTAGAGGTCTCTCCGGGAGCAGACCCTCCGGTATGCAGAATCCTAGATTACGGCAAGCTGAGATATTTACATGCAAAAAAAGTAAAGGAGTCTAAGAAAGCTCAAAAGTCTACCGAAATGCGGGAAATTAGACTCCGGCCTAATGTCGGGATTCATGATCTCACAGCTAAAACTCGTAAGGCGGGGCAACTACTCGCAGAAGGAGCCAAGGTAAAAGTTGCTGTCTTCTTTAGAGGCAGAGAGGTTACTCATCCAGAATTGGGGATGGCTCTACTTCGTACTGTAGCAGAAAAATTGAACGAGGTCGGGAAATTAGAAAGAGCTCCTTCGTCTGAGAGAAATAACGTGTCCATAATATTGGTCCCACAGACTGTAGGAAAGGTAGAGAAGAAGCAGCCCGCAGAGGTAAAAGATGCCTAAATTAAAAACACACAAAGGCGCGAGCGCCAGAATACATATAACCGGTACAGGTAAAATGCTACGCATGAAGGGCAATAGCAGCCATTTAAGAAGGAAGAAGCCTAAAAGGGTACGTCGTACTTACGATAGCAAACTGGCAGTAAGTCCGCATAGAGTAAAGGCTCTTCGAAAACTTATACCCAACAATATATAGATTAAATAAAGGTAAATAATTGACCAGAGTAAAGAGAGGAGTCACAAAACACAAGAGACATAAGAAGATTTTGTCTCTTGCCCGAGGTTACCAAACCGCGTCGGGGCGCTCGTTCCGCCGTGCCAGAGAAGCACTCTTGCATGCCTGGAGTCATGCTTACAGACACCGGCGTGAACGCAAGCGGGAGTTTCGAAAGTTATGGATACTCCGTATAAACGCTGCTTCTCGCAATCTCGGTATGACTTATAACCAGCTGATTCGTGGACTTAACAAAGCTAATGTCACTGTAGACAGGAAAATGTTATCTGAAACCGCGATACATGATCCTGTGGGATTTAAAAATCTAGTAGAAATAGCCAAAACTCAGCTCAGTAGCCCGGCCGGCTCCTAGGCTAAAGAATATAAACCAAACAGCGCTGGTTCATCTCAATGCACATGTATTATCGACAAACTCAGTTTTTTTTGCATATGTCGACATCAGAGTAAAGCGTCTAACATAACACCTGCGAATAACAAAAACAGATAGGCCAGAGAATAAAGATACATCACTTTCGTTGCTCTTTCTGTCCCACGGCGAAGAAGATCCCATGCGTAATAGACAAACGCACTCCCCAGAACAACAGAAGTGACAAGATAGAGCCAGCCCATCCCTTCCATCCATACAAACCCTAACGTTAGCACTACTAGGAAAACTGCATAGGCGAAAATAGAACGTTTTGTCTCATCCACTCCCTTTACTACAGGCAACATTGGTATTCCTGCTCTTGCATAATCATCTTTTAGCATCAGGGCTAACGACCAAAAATGCGGTGGGGTCCAAAAGAAGATGATGAAAAATAAATATATCGCCGATATGGAAACCGTTCCTGTAACGGCAGCATAGCCCACCAATGGAGGAATGGCTCCTGCTGCCCCACCAAACACTATGTTTTGGGGTGTATTTCTTTTCAAAAGCATCGTGTATACAAAGACATAAAACAAAGTGCCGGTAATCGCCAGGGTACCACTTAAAAGGTTAGCCCAATAGACTAAAACTAGGAACCCCAAAACATTCAAGGTTACACCAAATAACAGTGCCTCAATCGGACTTATTTTTTTTGATGGTATGGGTCTGTTTTTGGTCCTGGTCATTTTGCTATCTATATCTCTGTCCAAATAGTGGTTTATTGAGCTTGCCCCTCCTGATGCAAAAGCACCCCCTATAAGTACAACAACAACCAATCTAAGCGATGGAACACCCTGTTCACCCAACAACAACCCAGTCACGGCAGTTATCAATAGCAAAACCATGATACGCGGTTTTGTGAGGGCTATATAACCTCGAAATTTCTCTCTTATGATTAATCCAGCCATTTCGTACAACCGTCCCCGTTATTTAAATTATCAACTAGTCTCAAGTTTACACGCTATACCTCGATTATCTCCGCGGTAATACAATAGCAGGAACATTATCACAGTCAGCCACCACATGAGAGTAGCAACAAAAAGATGTATGATTTTAAAATCTGCCGGCAAATCCAACAATACAGTTGCCGCCCCCACTACTATTTGAATTACAAACACAAAACCCAAGATAACACCCGTCGAATATAAGTTGCCACCTGCTTTTCTGGTTTTCCAAGCTAAGTGCATGCTAGCCACAATCAAGATTCCTGCTGCCACAGCTATGATCCTATGGATCATGTGAATCACGGGCAACTTGCTGTTAATCAAAAGTGATCCGGACTGACAAAACGGCCATTGGTCGCATGCTCCCGAAGCACCTGTAGTAGTGGTATATGAACCACTTAATAACAGCGCAAAAACACAAGTGATGGTTGCCATAAGTAACCATTTGTGTTTGTGGAAAATTACCGCTCCAGAGTTAGCTCCATAGACAATCACGAAAACTATCAGAGTAAACAATGCTAACAATATCTGAGCTAAGCCAAGGTGAATAGTAACCATGTTTCCAGCCAATCCAGTAAGAACGGTAATTCCCCCTAAACCAGCTTGGACAATTACCAGGATGAAGCCTGCAAGAGACAAATGCAATAATAACCTTTCGCTTCTATATTTGAGCCAAACTACAACAAGCATCACTAACACCAAAGTGGCTACCACAAACGCTACCAGCCTATGAGAATATTCTATCAATGTCTCTAATTTATATGAGGGAATAATCTCACCGTGACAAAGCGGCCAATCTGGACAGCCCAGCCCAGATTCGGTAACTCGAACAACCCCCCCCAAAATAATTAAGAAGAAAATCGATGCCACGGTTACAAATGCAAGCCCTCGCAATTGTGGACAATAACCCTTGCTGTTCAATTCTATCTTCAAGTCTTATGTTTCCCTAAACTCCACGTCCTGACCATGGTAGATTCACTGCAACGATTCGAGATAATCGACTAGTTCTTCGAATTCTCCTTTATTAAAAGAGCTCATCAGATTGGGCATAACTGGAGCAAACCCATCCACAACAAAATTGCTCGGATTCATAATGGATTCTTCAATATATCCCCTTGCATTCATGCCAGGCACACGAGTATCAGCGACAGTTCCTATTTTAGTAAGATTCGGTCCAACCTGACCAACAGCTCCCTCGAGACCATCAATTGAATGGCATCCCGCACAACCTTTTCCGGCAAAAATCCCTTCTCCTCCGATCAAGACAGCAACCAAGTCCTCAGAAGCTACATTACTGACAGAATCAGCCGGAATCATTGCAATAGTTGGAGTTGGATAAGGAGTCGGGGTTGCGGGAGGAGGACTAGCCACGTTTGGATCACCAATGTCAAAGTTCGTAAATAAGGTGAGAAATGCTAGAGATATAGCGACTGCTAACACTACCCCTGCCAGAAAGAAATATGTGAATAATGGAGCTTCGAACTTTAAGTGCATAAAATAACCAATAACAAGCCCGAACTTCATAATGGAAAGGACGATCATGATCGTAACCATTAGCTCCCCAATCATGTCGAGGTAGAATAAGCCGACCTCAAGAGACGTTACAACAACTAATATTGCGGCCACCAGCATATATGCAGGTATGCTAGCTCCATGTTGTCTATTCTTATGATCTGATGACATTCCCATCTCCTAAAGCCTATCTGACGTGACCACAATCAAGTCCATAGGATCCGATAAGATAAACCACCGTGAATATAACGATCCAAACAATATCAACAAAATGCCAATAGAGTCCCGCAATATCTGTGTTAAGAGGATTGCTTGTTGCATCAGGTTTTACGTAACTTAAAATCAAGATAATAAGTATCCATACGACACCGAGGGTCACATGAGCACCGTGAAAACCAGTTAATGTGAAAAATGTGGACCCAAACAAGTTAGTGCCAATTGTCAAACCTTCATTTACAAACGTCTGGAACTCATATGCCTGAAAGCACAAAAAAATTATCCCAAGTAAAGCCGTCATAAGTAACCACAGTCGTTGTTGCTTTACATCAAACCTATATGCGGCAGACACTGCCAGTACCATCGCCACACTACTCATCAACAAAACAAAGGTGCTTATTGATGTAATTGGAATATCCAAGAGACAAGCTGGCGAAAGTCCATGGATAAACCCCGCCTCATTCCTATTAACCATGTGGGTGGCTATTAACGAGCCGAAGAATAGACATTCTGACCCCAGGAAGGTCCACATGAGAAGTTTCCTATGGCCCAAACCTGTAGAGGTATTTTCTTGATTTTCAGATGAGTTAATTGCCATTTAGTCTAATACGCCCCTGCTCTATGATCTCCGTCTTCCGCTGGAGCCGTAGGTGGTTCAAGCGCCCATCCAAGTACTGACACGAAGGCCAACACACCGCCGAATACACTGAAAAACAGATGAGACAACAATCCTACAGCAATTAGAGTCACACCTAATGCCACCAACACAGGATAATAGGAAGGCGAGGGTAAATGTATGTCATGATGATCACTATGTGTTTTGATCGGAGTGGTCTCCTCTACAATTCTTGTTGGTTTACCATCCAACCCCTCAGAATATTTTTGAATCCAAAAAGCGTCCCTACCCTCTACATTCGGAATCTCTACGAAATTATATTCCGGGGGCGGTGAGGATATGGACCATTCTAAGGTCCTGCCATCCCAGGGATCCGGGCCTGCTTGTTTGCCTTTTCGACTGGTATGCAAAACATTTTGTATAAAAACAAGGATGCCCAAACTTATTACAAAAACCCCCACGGTAGATACGGCGTTCCATAGATCCCAGCCCATCCCTTCCGAATACGTATAAATACGACGAGGCATACCGTCCAACCCAACAAAATGCATAGGAAAGAAAGTCAGGTTCATCCCAATAAAGAATAGCCAAAATGAAATTTTGCCCAGCATTTCATTCAATATCTTTCCTGTGATTTTAGGCCACCAATAATATATTCCAGAAAAAACTCCAAAGAGTGCCCCTCCAAAAAGCACATAGTGTATATGCGCTACTATGAAATACGTATCGCTCTGTTGAAAATCAGAAGGGGCAACAGCATGCATAACACCGCTCATGCCTCCAATCGTAAACATTGCGATAAATCCTATCGCAAAAAGCATAGGAGTAGTAAAACTTATAGACCCTCCCCACATAGTTCCCAACCAATTAAAGATCTTTATTCCAGTAGGTACCGCTATAAACATAGTGGTAAGGGAAAAAGCCGCATTAGCGGTAGGTCCAAGCCCTACTGTAAACATATGATGACTCCACACACCCCATCCCATAAATCCTATGAGGATACCAGCCAATACCATTGTAGAGTAGCCAAATATAGGTTTTTTGGAAAAGACCGGAATGACCTCTGAAACTATACCCATTGCCGGAAGAATTAATATATAAACCTCTGGATGACCAAACGCCCAGAACAGATGTTGCCAAAGAAGCGGATCCCCACCTGAAGTGACTTCAAAAAACGTTGTCCCAAATTGACGGTCGAATAGAAGCAATATTAAAGCTACTGTGATGATGGGGAAAGCTAAAATTATTAGGAAGTTGACTACTAGAGTCATCCAAATAAATATTGGGAGTCGCATCATGCTCATTCCCGGAGCTCTCATATTTACAATCGTAACTATGAAGTTGAATCCTGCTGCGAGTGATGCTATCCCTAAGACTTGGAGGCCAAGGATCCAAAAATCTACCCCGCTGCCTATCGAAAATTGTATTGATGTAAGGGGTGAATAAGCAAACCATCCCACTGCAGGGGCTCCTCCAGCCAGAAAACTAACGTTCATAAGAATCGCCCCAAAGAGGAATGTCCAATAACTAAAGGCATTCAATCTAGGGAACGCGACATCTCTCGCTCCTATCATTAAGGGCACGATAAAATTAAAAAAGGCTGCACTCATAGGCATAATTACCATGAAAATCATGGTAGTTCCGTGCATTGTAAATAACTGATTATAGAGCTCTGGGCTGATAAGGTCTGCATTCGCAGAAGAAAGTTGAAGTCTTATAAGTAGCGCCTCAATACCGCCCACTAAAAATAATATAAAGGCAGTGACTCCATAAAGAATACCAATGCGTTTATGATCAATAGTAAACAGCCAACCAAGAGCTCCAGTAGCAGCAATCGGCCGTCTTGCAATGATTCCGCCCAACATTCCCTTAGTCGTCCTTACCATAACAACCACCTAGTACTCATTCCAACGTACTTCCTCTTTGAAGTTAATCTGCACTTAATTGTCTTCATTTATTTAAGGCTCAATAAATACGCCGCTAACGCATCTATATCGCTATTGGTTAGCTGCAATATAGGATCATTGAACGCTCCAGCCAAACTAGACATTCGATTTCCTGGCTTCAAATCCTCAGGGTCTTTAAGCCACTTCTTTAGGTTCTCTTCATTCACTTTCAGTATAGCCCCAGCAAATACATTTCTACTTCCAAAATGGGTCAGGTTCGGAGCATGGCTAACCATTTGCCCAGCTAAAAAGGACTGACTTCGAGATTCCCTAATCTCATTGCTATCAGGTCCACCTACAGAATGGCAAACTATACAACCCTTAGTATTAAAAACTGCGGCACCGGTTGAAGCAAAATCCGTGGGAATAATCGCAGGTAAACGCTGTTGATCTAGCCATAAATTAAATTCTGGTTCAGGAACTGCTATTACTTGGAGTTTCATCAATGCATGTGCCGTTCCACAAAACTCTGCACATTGCCCAAAAAATACTCCTTCTTCATCTGCACGAAACCATTGCTGGTTAACTCTTCCAGGGACAACGTCAGTTTTACCCGCAAGCTTAGGAACCCAAAAACTATGAAGCACGTCATTAGACATAAGTTTGACACTAACATCTCGATTGACAGGTATGTATATCTCGTTGGCAGTAGTTATGGAGTAATCAGGGTAGGCGGCCTCAAACCACCATTGATGGGCCCATATTTCCACACGAAGTGGGTCAGAAGAAGGTGGTTGGTCCAAAGCAAACAAAGTGCGAACCGTAATTATACCTATGCCAATTAAAAGTATAATCGGGGCTACTGTCCAAACAACCTCCAAAGCAGTGTTGCCGTGGACTTGCTTCGGAATATCATCTGAAGACCTTCTTCGAAATCGAATCATCGAGTAAATCATAATCGACATTACAAGGGCAAAAACGATCATTGCTGCCCAGAAGATTATCCAAAACAACCTTAGTTGCTCTCTGGCTACTGGACCAGCAGCATCAAACGTCGATTGCGGGCTGCTAGGATTGCACGCGACCAGCAACACCGCGACAACTAAAAAGGATACTATGCAACAAATCCGGAGAGAGGGTAGCCTTACCATCAAAGGGCGTCTCCTGACAAAGACATTAGTTCGAAGTTCTAAGAGATCGTGAAATTTCAAAGGTACTCTACCAAGGCATCACAGTAGAGTCAAGAACACTTGGAACATATTTCTTGCAAAGTCTCTTCATAATGCTCATCCAACAAGGCCTAGATTTTTTCAAATATGGGCAAAATATTCTTTTCTTAGTAACAGCACGCGCTGTTCTTTGAGCATTCGCCTATGATCTCTCTCCAACCACATGTATATTAGGACAATCGTAACCCCTGCAAACATCATAGACCCAACTAACCACATTAATACTCCGCCCAGTTGCTGATCCGCACCCTTAGAAATGCCCCAATGCAGAGGAGAATCAACATAAAACCTATAAATTGGTTTATCAGCGTAAGTCAATATAGACGCCAGTATTACATTTTGCATTAGTGCCAAAAACAAATAGAGGAATCGCAATGGAAAGACCAATTGCTTAAATAAAACTGGTGATCCTAGCACTGGCCACCAAAATACGATTCCAGCGAAAAACATGGTTAGATGTTCAAAATCGTGCAATTGACTAGATTTTAACGCCATGTCGTAAATTTCCGGTACATGCCACACCCACACAACAATGGCAAATAGGAACCAGGCAACCAAAGGAGTAGTAATCCCATGCAAAAAGACCCTTATAGGGCTTTTTTTAGAAAGCATGGTAACGATTGGTTTCCTTATGGACCTTGGCAACCCCCAAAGACATTCCGCTATTGGACTTGCCATCCGAATTAACGGAGCAGCTACCATAATTAATAGAAGGTGTTGAATCATATGAACAAAAAATAGATCGTTGGAATAAACATCTACCGGCGAAATCAACGCAACTAATAAAGCAACTAGACTTCCCCCAAAAGCCCATTTCTTTATCTTTCCAGTTGACTTGAGATTAGATCGTGATAACAATCGTCGCGCACCCCAAAAATAGAGGGCTAAAAGGGATCCCAGGCATATGAGAACAGAAAAAGAAAAACTCCATTCGCTAATAAACGCTTGAAAATTCGTAGCTCTTTCGAGGTGTTGGCCACCATGAAGGATATGCATCACTAACTAATTCTACACGCATAGTCCTCACAACCAAACTAAGCAAACCTGTTAGTTAAAAGATAAAAGTTTCTATTCCTAGTCGGTTACTTGGTGAAACCCATAGTAAACATCAGCATCCATAATCCTTTTCAAGTCATAAACACTAATAGCCATGGGATGCGTTGGATGAGCCCAACCTTCAGTCAGTGTCCAATGAAGATCATTCAAAGGCATTGACTTATTTCCACTCTTCAAAATAAGTCGGAACGCCAACTCTCTAAGCGGCATCGATGAATCCAAGAATTCTGATTCTTTCGCATCAGTTTTAGCAATTTCCCTTATCTGGCTCTTCACAGTTGGAAGAGCTTTAATACTATCTCTTCGTTCTTCAGGTATTCTTGCTAAAAGTAACGCTTCAACTGACCGTCCCTGGTCTTCTAAAATCTTCGGGTCCATAACATATTTTATGCCCAAAAAATCCGCATATCCTTCTGGTAATTCTTTTGTACTCTGTCCCTTAATCAAGTTTTGCCTCTTCATTCCATTCCAGCATTTTTACCACAGCTTCCTGCCCTTTGTCCAAAAAAGCCAGGTCCTCAGGGCAGATTGCCAATCCATTAGCTCTAACCATTGAGGTTAGAATATTGGACCCTTGCGGACCGGTAGGTTTAGCATAATACTTTCCATCCACAAACGTTACATTCACCCTAACATATACTCTCCTACCGTCAGAATTATATATGGGAGCCTCTAATTCGGCCACTATGGTAGGCTTAGAAAGCTTTTTCTTGCCCATCATCTTCAAAATTGCAGGCCTAACAAACTCTTCAAAAGCAACTAAAGCTGAGACAGGATTTCCCGGCAACCCTATATGTGGAGTGATTCCCCCTCTTATACCTCCTTTCAACATGCCCCATGCCAAAGGTTTAGCAGGACGCATCCTAATAGACCAGAAATTAACTTCTCCAAACTGGCCTAGTGCGTCTTTTACCATGTCGTAATCACCCTTAGAAACTCCCGCGCAAGTAACAAGCAAATCGGATTCCAGTCCCTTTAGCAATTTTTTCCTTAAATCCTCTATGTTATCTTTAGCAATTCCGATGATGTTGGGAATACCTCCATATCTTTCTACAGCTGCTCCTATGGTGTAACTGTTACTATCAAAAATCTTCCCTTCCTTTAATTGCTGGCCTGGGATGGTAAGCTCATCACCGGTTGAAATTATAGCTATTCTCGGACGCCGAACCACTTTCACGGACTTAAAGCCCAGTGATGCTAAAACCCCTATAACCGATGGGCTTAGGATAGTTCCTTTAGCCAAGACTTTACTATCTTTCGAAATATCTTCCCCACGAGGTCTTATATGCATATTAACGTTTTGTGTTTTTTTGATTCCTATCTCATCTAAAGCTATCCCTTGGGTCTTTCGTTCTTCTTCATCAGTTTCTTCAAATGGGATAATCGTATCACAACCGTCGGGCACAGGAGCCCCAGTCATTATTCTGATTGCGGTACCTTCTATTACAGTGCCCTTCGGCATATATCCTGCTGCCACCGTCTCAGTAACCTTTAATATGACCGGACAAGTCGAGGATGCTGATTGAACATCCCGATAGCGTATGGCATAACCATCCATCGCAGAATTAGACAGCATGGGAATATCAAAAGGGGAAAATATATCTTGAGCAATAACTTGCCCTTGGGACTTCAACAGTCCTTTTTCCTCCGATTCCAATACCTGGAAGGCTCCCAATATTCTGCTGTAGGCATCTTCCACACTAATCATATCGGCATGATGATGTCCTCTGTGAGCATGTCTAGCGTTATTCAATCTTGCCCCTCTGTTCCCCTAAGAATAGCACCTGTTTCAGATTTCAGGATTCCTAACACTTTATCAATGACATTATTTGCCTCATCAGATGAAAGAGTTTTTATGGGAGATTGGAGGTAGACTCGAAATGTAAGAGAACATTTTTGGCCAGGTATTCCATCGCCTTCATATACATCTTCCAACACAGCTTTTGTGATCAGCTTGTTTCGTTGAAAAATACTTTGAATGCTAACAGATGTTACTTTGCGATCCACCAATAATGATACAGCCCGTATCGTACTTGGGAACCGAGCCAATGCCTTTATTCTAGGAATAGTTTCAGTTGCCATTTCAAACATTGACCGTACATCCATCTCAAAATAGACTGCGGTCCCTTCCGTTACTCCAAATTCCTTTTGTACAACAGGATGTATTTCTCCGATTTTACCCACACTTCTATCAAATAGATTTATTGAAGCCGATTTTCCCGGATGAAGAAAGCCCTCATCTAACGCAGTATAATCTCCCGTTAAAAACAATCTCCCAAGTAAAGATTCCACTATTCCCTTTGCATCATAAAAATCAAATTCCCCATCTAATGCTAGCCATCCTTCCTCAGAATATGGTCCATATAGTAGTCCGGCAACTATATCCCTTTCCTCGGGCAAATCATTCTCTTGCTTAAGATACACTCGACCCATTTCAAATATCGCAATAGGGCCTCGGTTAAAGCTTAAATTTGAGATCAATGTCTGTAGCATATGAGCCCCCATAACAGGGCGCATATATTCAAAATCGCTGCTCATAGGATTTGCTAGGCGGACCAATTTTCCAGAATCGCCAATAAGCCTCATACGTCTCAGCGCCTCGAGGCTGCAGGCAGAATATGTGACGATTTCCTGTAAGCCTTCTCTAACTAGCAAATCTCTAATATTTTCCCTGAAGGTATAGAAGTCCTGGATTTTATGATGAGGTATAGGGCTTGATAGCATTGTAGTGGGAATAGCCTCATATCCCATTATCCTGGCAACTTCTTCTACTAAATCTTCTTCCATCATGATATCACTGCGCCAATAAGGAATACTTACATCTACAGCATTGTCAGTCACAAAACATTGGAATCCCAATCCCTTTAATGTTTTTACGATGTTCGACAAACTGATTTCAATTCCCAATACATGTTTGATCTTCAGAAGAGTCAGTCGTATCTTTCTTGGTTCCTCTCGACCTGGATACTCATCTATCTGACCTTTAGCTACCATTCCACCTGCAACTAGGTTTATCAGCCGGGTAGCTCTTTTCAAGGCAATATTCACTAGTCCAGGCCTCAATCCCTTCTCAAATCTGATATTAGCTTCTGTCCGGAGACCAAAACCCTGGGCTGTTTTCCGATTATTGCCCGGGTCAAAGCTTGCTGATTCCAAAAACACGTCCCTTGTGATGTCAACTATTTCACTATGCTTGCTTCCGATGATTCCTGCGAGGGCGATAGCATCTCTGTCATCTGCTATAACCAACGTATCCGAGAGCAATGCCCTTTGAACCCCATCTAGTGTGACAATTTCTTCTCCTGTGTATCCCTTCCTAATAATTACGTGTTGCTTAAGCAGTCGTTCATAATCAAAGGCATGAAGTGGCTGCCCATATTCCCACATTACATAGTTAGTAACATCAACCACATTATTTACAACTTTAATCCCAGCTTTCTTTAACCGATCCTGCAACCATCCAGGAGATTCATGTATGGAAACTCCTTTTATCAGGCTAGCAGAATATCTAGGGCATAGATCAGCAGTCTCTATAGTAACTTTGACTTGATTATGGATATCCTCCCCTTCCTCGGGATATTCCACTGACGGTTCGTGTATTTCTTCGCCCGTCAACGCAGCAATCTCATAAGCCACACCCAAAATCGAAAACCAATCTGCTCGATTGGGAGTGGGTTCTATATCTAAAATATAGTCCCCCAAATAATCATCTAAGGGCATCCCAGTAGGGGCATCTTCAGGCAACACCAATATGCCTTCGTGCTCGTCGCTTAACCCTAACTCTAATTCAGAGCAAATCATCCCCTCAGAGATCTCTCCTCTTATTTTAGCTGCCTTCAAAGTCATTGGCTTACTATTTCTGGGATCGAAAAGACTTGCTCCAATTTCAGCAAAGCAAATTTTCTGCCCTGCAGTTACATTTGGTGCCCCGCATATAACCTGGTGAATGGTAGATCCAGTATCCACTTCGCACAGTCGTAATCGATCGGCATTAGGATGCGGCGTTACCGATCGCACACATCCAACCAAACACTTATCCCAGCCACCAACCCTATCTACGCTACCAACTTCCAACCCTGCCATGGTCAACTTATCTGCTAATTCATCAACTGGGATTCGTATATCTACAAAATCTTTTAGCCAGGAAATGGGAATTTTCATCTAAAATTGCCTTAAGAATCGGAGATCGTTGTCAAAAAAAAGTCGGATATCGTCGATTCCATATTTCAACATAGCTATACGCTCAAGTCCTATTCCAAAAGCAAAGCCAGTATATTCCTCTGGATCATATCCAACCCCTTCTAGAACTTTCGGATGTACCATTCCTGCGCCCATAATCTCAAGCCAATCATGAGTCGTAGCTCCTGGTGCTAGATAATCAATCGACATGTCTACTCCAGGCTCTACAAATGGGAAATAGTCGCATCGGAATCTAACTTTTCTGTCAGAGCCGAAAATCCTTCGGGCAAATTCATACAACGTTCCCTTCATATCTGCAAAGGTAATACCTCTAGCAACAGCTAATCCCTCTACTTGATGGAAATGCCATTCATGCGTCCTATCTGTGGCTTCATATCTGTAAACCTTACCAGGGACTATAACCCTAATGGGAGGTTCTTCTTGTTCCATTATCCGAGCTTGCATAGGTGAAGTATGGGTGCGAAGAAGCATATTCCTTTCACCTCTTTCATTTCGATAGTCAACCCAAAGGGTATCCCAAATATCTCGAGATGGATGGTTTTTGGGAATATTCAATAGTTCAAAATTGTAGCGCTCCCATTCGATCTCTGGCCCTTCGACAACTTGAAAACCCATTGAAATAAATGCGGCTTCTATCTCACGTCGAATTTTTGTAAGGGGATGATACCCGCCACCTTTTTTCAGTCGGCCAGGGCGCGTCACATCAATTCGATCATTCTCACCAAGAATCAAGGTTTCTTGTTCTATTAATCTACCTTCCGCCAATGCTAATCGTCCTTCCAGGAAAACCTTCAGCTGGTTAGCCTCACTCCCAACCACCTTCCGCTCAAGCGGTTCTAGGTTCTTTAATCCTCGTAATAATCCTGTTAGTAATCCTTTCCTGCCCAAAAATCTTACACGCCATTCTTGGAGGTTTAAGTTTGACGTACACGCGTCCAACTCCTCGAGAGCAGTGCTTCGCAATTGCTCCATGCTATTGTCAACTGGCAAAATGGCCACCTTATGTATTCTTGACAACGTCGCATAAAGTTCCCACGACGTCGATCTAATTATAGATTTGCGTCTATTTCAGGGTCAAGAAGCAAGTTTACAGGGAAAGTACCCTTGCAATCAGCGTTCCTACGTTGACAAGGCATATACCCTGGCATAGAATTTCATCAATCCTAGATTTGCATTCAGGAACGTATTCAATGTTGAGGATTCGCTTACGTCGGGTTGGAAAGAAAAAACAGCCTTCATATCGGATAGTCGTCGCAGACTCCAGGGCTCCGCGAGATGGAGGGTTTGTCGAAAGAATAGGACATTACGATCCACTTCAGGATCCTCCTGCCGTTTCACTAGATAAAGATAAAGCAAAAAAATGGCTCGCAAATGGTGCCCAACCATCTGACGCTGTCCAGAGAATCTTTAAGTGGGAAAATCTCTACGAGGTCGATAGTCCAGAAAAGTAATGGAAGATCTCATTGAATACATAGCCAAAAGCCTGGCGAGTAAACCAGAGGAAGTGAAAGTTACTTCCGAGAAGGACGATGAGCGTCTTATACTTCGATTGGAAGTGGCTGAAGAAGATAAGGGAAAAATCATTGGACGACAAGGCAAGGTAGCCCAGGCCATGAGGGCATTGCTGAGGGTTGCTGCAGTGAAAGACGGCACACGCGCTGTCCTTGAGATCGTTTAAACAGGAAACTCTCCTGGGTCAGCCCCAAGAATTACTCCTAGTGGCTCGGATCGGCCCCCCGCATGGGCTAGATGGCAGTTTCTTTGCAACGACATTCAGTGACTATGCACAGAGATTCGATGTGGGTTCGTCGCTTTTCCTTGATGGCAGCCAACACAAGATTCTCAAATCATCAAAGGTGTCCTCTAGGACAAGAATTCTCCAACTTGAAGGCATTTCTACGAAAAAACATGCTGCGGAATTCAACAACCAAGCCCTTTCCATCCCTATTTCCAAGAGCCCAAAACCCACTAAGAATTCGTACTATCATTACCAATTAGTCGGATTAGAGGTCCGGTCAACTAAATCGGAATTTCTAGGCTACATAAACGAGATAATCGAAACCGGGAGCAATGATGTCTACGTGGTAAATAATGGCGAAACGGACCTACTAATACCAGGAATCAAGTCAGTGATCACTCATATTTGCTTAAAAACCAATACTATGACCATCAATATCCCAAATGGATTACGTTGATCTTTTTGACCGCAAATTAACCCAGGTGTAATATCTATTGACTGGCAAGTGCCAATACATAGCCCAAGTATGAGAGGAACTTGAGAAATGTCAGGTCATTCTAAATGGAAAACCATCAAGCACAAAAAGGGAGCCGCGGATGCAAAGCGGGGGATTTTATTTACTAAACTCGCACGAGAAATCACCATTGCCGTGAAGAACGGTGTAGGAACAGATCCTTCAATAAATTACCGACTTCGCTTGGCTATCGACAAAGCTCGGAGTAACAACATGCCATCAGACAATATCGATAGAGCTGTGACACGAGCTGGAGGAGGCGGAGACGGAACCGAGTCTCTTGAAGAGATTACCTACGAGGGTTACGGCCCTGGAGGAGCAGCCATAATATTAAATTCCGTTACATCTAACCGGAATCGGACCGCTGCCGAAGTTCGTTCCACATTCACTAAAACTGGTGCTACTTTAGGCGAATCTGGATGTGTGTCTTGGAATTTCGAGGCCAAAGGCATAATTATCTTAGATACAAAAACTAGTAACAGCGAGGAATTGGCTCTGGCAGCAATAGACGGCGGAGCTGAAGACGTAACAATAGACAACACCTACATTGAGATTTACACGCTTCCTGAAACCCTTCAATCTGTGAAGGAGAATTTAGCGTCCCTTGGAATCCCAATCGAGACCGCCGAACTTTCAATGGTCCCAAAAACCACCGTATCTTTGAGTGAAAAGGAAGCAGAACAAACACTTCGCCTCCTGGATCTTCTAGAAGAATTAGATGATTCTCAAAAAGTTTATACCAACGCTGACTTCCCAGACCATGTCCTCGAAAAATACCGGGGCGAAGTATAATGCTTGTGTTAGGAATAGACCCTGGTACAAGACATCTTGGATATGGCTTGGTAAAAGAAGAAGCAGGAACCCTAAGTGCCCAGGATTACGGATCTCTTAATTTTTCTCCTTCACTTCCGATAGAACAACGATTGCATCAAATTCATTCTCATATACTGAATATGATAAACATGTTCAATCCTTCAGAAATAGCCGTAGAAGAACCATTTCTTGGCACTGGAAACAAGCAATTCGTTGGACCAGCTTTCGCCATCGGCCAGGCACAAGCGGCAGTGTTAATAGCTGCGGCCTCAACTAATCTCCCAATTTTTAGATACGCTCCAACTAAAATCAAGGCCGCTATCGCTAACCATGGTCACGCCACCAAGGAACAAGTTAAGTCCATGATAAGTCTTTCACTTTCCCTTAGAGTAGAACCCGATTCAACCGACGCTAGCGATGCACTGGCGGCAGCCCTTTGTCATATCAGACACCGCGATTTGGAAACTATTCTTACTCGCCAAATCAAACCTGGAAAACTAGGATGATTAACATTGATTTCTCGCATTAACGGAATTATAGACTCCAAAGGAGATGGCTGGCTCAATGTGAACATTGGAGGTGTAATTCTTTATATATCCATACCTGCATCCTTAAGCTTTCGCCTAGCTCCTGTAGGCAAAAAGGCGAACCTTTTCACCCAATTCATTTTAAAAAATGAAGAGCCCCAACTTTACGGATTTGAAGATCAGGCAAGCTTGAGGGTATTCCAGCTCCTTACCGGCGTATCTGGTATAGGCCCCAAAACAGCTCTTCAGGTATTATCTGCCAAATCAGCCCAAGATATAGCTACAGCTATTGTATCTGGAGATGCTGGCATGTTCACTGCCATATCTGGTATCGGCAAAAAGGTCGCTAACAGGATAATTTTAGAACTTCAGCTTGCTTTCGAAAAGGAAAGCTTTGCCACATCTTTGCCAGAACTACATAACACAGATCCCGAGGCCCTAGAAGCCCTGATAGCTTTAGGCTACACACAATCCGAAGCGCGACAAGCCTTGAGATCCATCGGCGATACATCTGATCTATCCGTGGAGGAAAAGGTCCGTTTAACTCTCACGCGATTAGCTTCGGGTTCCTAGTTCAACTCCTAACGCGGCCATCATAAATGCTAGTTTGCTATTACCTAATCCCACACTTATTCTTTGAATGTTATGTTTTCCTCGAGGAAAACAAATAATGATATCTATCCCAGGAAAACAATTTAAACTTTCTTCAACCTTTAAACCCACAGGTGATCAACCCAAGGCAATTGAATCTCTGGTAACAGGTTTCAATTCAGGAATCAAATTCCAAACTATGATGGGAGTAACAGGATCAGGAAAGACTTTCACGATGGCTAACATTGTAGAAAGTGTTCAACGTCCCACTCTCGTCATAGCCCACAATAAAACACTGGCTGCACAACTCGCGACCGAATTTAGAGGGTTTTTCCCGGAGAACGCAATAGAATACTTTGTTTCTTACTACGACTACTATCAACCAGAAGCCTACATCCCACAAACCGACACCTACATCGAAAAAGATGCAGGCATTAATGAAGAAATCGACAAACTTAGACACTCTGCCACTCGCTCTCTTTTTACCCGAAAAGATGTGCTCATCGTGGCATCGGTATCTTGTATTTATGGTTTAGGTGATCCAGAAGAATATTATTCTTTTGTAGCTCCTATAAAAGTGGGGAATTCGCGCTCACGGACCAGCTTGATTCGAGATTTAATAGCCATGCAATATGAAAGGAATGATCTAACTATTACTCGAGGCAGATTCCGGGTCCAAGGTGAAACCATAGAAATGCTACCTGCGTATGAAGAAGTAGCTGTTCGTATTCAATTTTGGGGAGAAGAAATTGAGCGCATATTAGAAATTGATCCTCTTACCGGAGAAATCCTAAATGAGCGAGACGAAATGGAAATATATCCTGCAAAGCATTTTGTCACGTCGGATGAAAAAATGAGGCTTGCGATTCAAGATATAGAGATGGAGCTATCCGACCAACTTCATCTTCTCCGCAACGCCGGAAAGGTTGTAGAGGCGGGTCGCTTGGAATCCCGAACCAGGTATGATCTCGAAATGATGCAAACAGTGGGTTACTGTTCTGGAATAGAGAATTATTCCCGTCACATCACCCGTCGGGCTGAAGGAAGTACTCCATGGACCCTAATGGATTACTTCCCTCAAGATTATTTGCTGTTTATCGATGAATCTCACATGACTCTGCCTCAGATACGGGGCATGTACAAAGGAGATATGTCACGAAAACGCACCCTGGTAGATTTTGGATTTCGACTACCCTCTGCTCTAGACAATAGGCCCCTACATTTTGAAGAGTTTGAGGAGCACATAAACCAAGTAATATTCGTTTCAGCAACGCCATCAAGTTATGAACATACCACTACCCAAGCTACCGTAGAACAGATTATCAGGCCCACAGGCCTCCTAGACCCAGTAATACAAGTCAAATCTACGAAAGGACAAATAGACGATCTACTACACGAAATCAATCTGCGTGTGGAACGCAAAGAACGATGTCTAGTAACAACCCTAACAAAGAAGATGGCAGAGGAGCTCTCTGATTATCTACAGGAAATGGGGGTTCGCGTCCATTATCTTCATTCAGAAATACAGACCTTGGAAAGAAGTGAGATTCTGAGCGACTTGCGATTTGGAACTTACGACGTGGTTGTAGGCATCAATCTTCTACGTGAAGGGTTAGATTTACCCGAAGTCAGCTTGGTTGCCATAATCGATGCGGACAAGGAAGGCTTTTTAAGGTCTAGCTCTTCTCTTATCCAGACGATAGGCCGGGCCTCCCGCCACATTAATGGCCATGTAATTATGTACGCCGACAATGTGACTAATTCAATGAAGAGTGCCATCGATGAGACAACCCGACGCCGAATTATACAAGACAATCACAATAAGCGTAACAATATAATCCCACGAGGAATAACAAAACCAGTAAAAGACATCACAGAACGCCTTAAAAGAGATACGGATTCGAAAAGTCCGTGCTTGACCAAAGAATACGAACTTATGTCCGAGATTGATCTGTTTCGGGTAGTCAAAGAGCTCGAAATACAAATGAAGCGATCTGCTAAGAACTTGGAATTCGAAAAAGCGGCAATGTTAAGAGACGAGGTAACTGAGATCCGGAAGTTGTTGGCTATCACAAAAAAATTCCACTGATAAAATGAATAGGAATCCAATGATTGACCAAATCAGTATGCACTGATAGCATCAATATACTAATTATCTTCCGCTGGAGGGACTGATGGACGTATCCCAAGTAACTCATGAAGCTGTGGTAGGGGTTATGAAAGACGTTTATGATCCAGAGATACCCATTAACGTAGTGGATCTCGGGCTAGTTTACGACGTCAGCGTTCAGGAAGGGAACGTCCACGTTCTTATGACTTTAACGGCTCCTGGCTGCGGCATGGGACCTTTTATCGCGCAGCAAGCCGAATGGGCAATAGCAGAATTAGAGGGCGTCGCTGATGTAGAAGTGGAAATGACTTTTGACCCCCCATGGAACCCTGAAATGATAAGCGATGACGGCAAAAAGCTTCTTGGAATAGACTAACTATCCATTCCTTCCAATTTAAAGACGGAGATTTATCATAGTGACCACACCACAGAGAATACCTACACCTCAAGAACAAGCACGTCTTGATAGCATTAAAAAGGCTTGGCAACAAAGACGGGCTGTAACTGAAAACCTTTCCAAGGTTAAACATAAGATAGCCGTATATAGTGGGAAGGGAGGCGTGGGGAAAACTACGGTTGCAGTAAACCTGGCCACATATCTGGCAAGCCGTGGTGACAAAGTCGGACTATTCGACACGGATATAGATTGCCCAAATGTTACCAAAGTTTTGGGACTCGCCGAACCTCCTACCCACAACGACGGGAAATTTACCCCATCTGAACGATTTGGTGTTAAATGCATGTCTATGGGATTCTTCCAAAAAAGCGAGGAAGAAGCCATAATCTGGCGTGGGCCAATGCTACACAACGCCATAAATCAATTCCTTCAGATGACTGAATGGGGAGATTTGACTCATCTAATTGTAGATTTTCCTCCAGGAACCTCTGACGCACCCTTAACTGTCATGCAAACGCTTCCATTGGACGGTTTTGTAATGGTAACTACTCCACAAATCCTGGCTACAATCGACGCCAAACGTTCCATAAATATGGTCCGTAAATTAAACATCAAAATATTGGGTATAGTGGAAAACTACGTAGGGGATATATTTGGTCAAGGAGCTGGGAAAAAATTAGCCGAGGAACTAGATGTCCCCTTCCTAGGATCTTTTGAACTTAGGTCCGATTACAGGAAGAGTGCTAATAAACCAACCGTACTCACCAGTGCAACAGTGCGAAAGGAGTACGAAAACCTTGCCCGAAATCTTGATGACAGCTTGCAAAAACTCTAAATTACCAGAATTATTTCATGATTGGGGCTCTTAATCAAAGCCTCTACCCCAGTTTAGTTCGCTAAGTTCATAATAATTTCCCCAAAAGCATTCTGCAATTACGACTGGGTCTAGTTTGTACTAAAACACTTGTTTTGGATCATCAGACATCTCATCTGAAACAATATCCTCAGCCTCTAAGGCTTCCATGAGATCTACTGCTTTCGCATAACCTATTTGGAGGCGACGTTGCAAAAGGGAAGGAGATATACGTTCGGAATGCTCCGCCAAAGATCGAGCCTTTTCTAACAGTTCATCTCCACTAACATCCCACGAGCTTTGAGTTAAATCCTGCGTTTCATCCAAATCAATGTCGACTAAAGCTGGGCCTTCTTGATCTCTCCAGAAATGGACTATCCGTTCAATCTCCTCGTCGAACATAAAGGCGCCCTGAATTCTTTGTGGCTTAGGAGACTGTGCAGACAAAAACAAAAGGTCTCCTTTGCCTAGCAATTTTTCAGCCCCCGCACCATCTAGTATCACCCTGGAATCAATTTGGGAAGAAACCGCAAACGCAACACGGGCAGCAATATTGGCCTTAAGCAGCCCCGTCACCACATTCACGGAGGGTCGTTGCGTACAGAGAATCAGATGAATACCCGTAGCTCTCCCCAGCTGGGCCAGCCGCACTAATGATTGCTCGACTTCAAATCGCGCTGACATCATTAAGTCCGCTAATTCATCTACAACTAATAAGAGATATGGAAACTGTTCTTTTGCTTTTTTATTATATCCTTCAATATTACGAACTCCTTGTTCTTCCATCAGCTTATAGCGTCGGAATAGCTCTTTCATCAAACCGCCAAGCATAGGTAAAACTTTTTCCGTATCGACGATAACCGGTTTAAGAAGGTGGGGCAAACCATTGAATGGTGTGAGCTCTACCCTCTTAGGATCAACCATTATCATCCGAAGTCGATCAGGACGATTAGCCATAAGTACTGACGTTATAATAGCGTTAACGCAAACACTCTTGCCACTTCCGGTCGCGCCAGCAATCAGCAAATGCGGTAAGGAAAGAAGATCCTCTGTAACGGGTTCTCCTCCCGTACCCTTTCCCAAACTAATAGGTACGCCCCCTCGAGCTGATATCTTTTTAAAGGTTGAATGTTCTGTAATGGATCTCAGATAAACTCTAGAAGGAGACGGGTTTGGAACTTCCAATCCAATCAATCCTTCTCCTGGAACAGGTGCTTCTATACGTAGATCGGCTGTTTTCAGAGCGAGGGCCAAATCCTGCTCTCTGGCCAATATGCTTTGGACTTTGACTCTAAGAGCATCATTATTTTGATGCTCTTTTAGCTTTGTGGAACTAGCCTCGCCATATCTTCTTATCCATCCCGGAACTATACCAAACCGTATAACCCTTGGGCCAACCCTAACATCTTCAACAGAAACTTGGACCCCGTGATTAGCTAACGTCTCTTCTATGATCCGTGACATCTTTCCAAGAATCTCTTGCGGCATACTTCTAGCTTGACCTTCAAACAACAATTCTGGATCAGGCAGTATCCACTTTTGAGACTTCATCTCCTTGGCGATGTCCTGTTCATGTGATGGCTTCTGTTGTGTTATATAAAAACTATCGGCCCCTTTCTTCGGCATTTTCTTTCCAAATCCAATAGCAGAAACAGCTCCTGTAAGCCGACCTGTAAAACCTGGGTTCTCTATATCTGTTGTGATATTGTCAGAATGGGTCTTGTTGCTGAATAGTTTCATGCTATTTAGAATCAAATCGTTGCCCTTAATAAAAGTTCGTCGAACTCCATTCCATATTACATTAGAGATAAAAAGAAAAAGCCTCTTTAGATTTGAGCTGGTCCATTTCGGAGCAAGTAGGAATAACATGGCCAGGATATAAACCATCATCGTACCGGAACTGAGCAATACCGGATCACCCCCAATTAATTGCCCAACCCATCCTCCGTAACCATAAATAGATAGTATTCCAACGTCTGGTCTAAACATAGAAAGAGCTGTAAAAATAGCTGTTAAAAAAGCAAACGAGGCTATCCAATTTCTGGCGTTGCGTTTCAACACGGTTGGCCAAAACCGAATCATAACCAAGAACACTATTGACCACGAAATGAACGGGATCCAGCCATAACCCCCAAAAAGCCAAATCTCTCCACTAGCTTCGTCTATCCAAGCCATATTTGGGCCTAAGGGTTGCCAAGCTAAAACAAAGAAAACAATCGCCGTCAAGGCAAACCCCTTCTTGGTTCTTATACCTCTAAGGGTTTTGAACGATTTTGAAACAACAAGATTCCCTAACCGACTGACCATCCTTTACCTAAACCTGCAGTATTACAGGTACAATCATAGGCCTCTTTCCAGTCTCTTTATATAGTATATCAGACACAATTCTTTTGATTTTTTTGTTAGTTTTAACTAAATCAGACATCAAAAAGTCACCCCGATCCCATGACTCACTAAGCATAGGGCCTACCTTGCTAGAGATAAAACCCAATCTATCGCTATCGACAAATCCCGTGCCAACGATTTCGACCTCCCCCATACGCCTGTCGTTTGCACCCTCAATTACTGAGATAACCAAAACAATTCCTGCTTTTGATAACGCACGCCTTTCTTTTAACAACAAGCTGTCCATATCAATTGTAGCATTGCCATCTAAAAACACCTGGCCGGCCGGAACTTGTCCTGCTCTCCACCCCTCTGATCCATTCAATTCCAATACGTCGCCATCTTCCATGACAAAAATATTTTCTTGGGCCACCCCAGTTTTTGCTGCCAGATTAGCATGTGCAACCAGTCCTTTATATTCCCCATGAATCGGAACGAAATATCGCGGTTTCACTAAATTCAAGACCAACTTCAATTCTTCTTGGCTACTGTGCCCATGTACGTGCACCAAAGCAATCTTGTCATACAAAACATTTGCCCCTTTCCTAATAAGATTGTTTATAGTACGACTTACTACTCTCTCATTACCTGGAATAGGTGTGGCAGATATAATGACTGTATCATCGGCTTCAACACTAATATCTCTGTGTGTGCCATTGGCAATACGGACCAATGCTGATGTTGGTTCTCCCTGACTTCCAGTAGTCATGATAACTAGTCGTTCAGCAGGAAGTTTTATGGCCTCTGCAAGAGGTAGTATCGTTCCAATGGGAGCAGAGATATAACCCATTTCCTGGGCCATCGCAACGTTATTTACCATGCTCCGTCCGACAAATGCAATTTTTCTATCATGATCAACTGCTGCTTCAATGACATGTTGTATACGTGATATTAATGATGCAAAAGAAGCTACTAACACTCTTCCAGGTGCCTCACCTATGGCTCTAAAGATGGCATCCTTCACTACCTGTTCCGAAGGAGTATAACCTTGCATTTCCGCGTATGTGGAGTCTGAAAGTAGTAGCATAACCCCATCCGCACCCATTCGAGCTAATGACGCCAAGTCAGTGGGCTTTCCGTCAACCGGAGTATGATCGATTTTAAAATCGCCGGTATGAATCACTTTGCCTATAGGCGTATCTATCGCTATTCCCATGGCGTCAGGAATACTATGGCAAACCCTAAAAAATTCAATTCCAAACGAGCCGAATTCATAAGTGACCCCTGGCTCTATCTGATTCAATTCAATCTGGTTATCAAGGTTATGCTCTTTCAACTTCACTGATATAAGACCATGTGCTAGACGTGGCGCAAAAACAGGTACGTTAATTTGAGAAAGCACATAGGGTATGGCCCCAATGTGGTCTTCGTGACCATGGGTTATGAGAATAGCTCTAATTTTTCTCTGATTCTCAATCAAATACCGAATATCTGGAAGAACCAGATCAACACCTGGCATACCTTCTTCGGGAAACAAGACACCGCAATCGATAACGATAATATCATCGCCGTATTCAAATACCATCATATTCTTCCCTATTTCCCCCAACCCGCCCAATGGAATAACCTTAAGTGTTTCAGTAATCACAAAGAACCCTCATCAAAACAAATTTAACTGTTCCCTAATGTCTTTCTCTCGTATAGTCTCTATTCGTTTACCGTCTAATACTTTTCTAATTTCCCTAAAATCATTTAATATTACCTTTCGAAGACTCCCATTATGAAGAGCAGCAGCCGGATGATACATAGGAAGGATAGTCTGACCATCTACAACTTGAGGTTTCCCATGATGCGAGCCTATCTTCTGGCCTGGCAAAAACTTGTTTAGCGAATGCTTACCCAACGTCACAATGATCTTGGGCTCAAGAATCTCAATCTGCTTATCTAAATACTTCTTACATTCTGCAATCTCCGTAGATTCAGGGTCCCGGTTGTTCGGAGGGCGGCATTTGACTATGTTGGTTATAAATACTTCTTCTCGCTCTAATTGAACTGACTTAAGCAATTCGTTCAGAAACGTGCCAGCACGGCCGACAAAAGGCCTTGCCTGCATATCTTCATTATATCCAGGGGCTTCGCCCACAAATAAAATTTGGGTATTGGCTGACCCCTCACCTGGAACCGCCCTATTTCTCGTCTCACTTAAAGAGCAATCTACGCAGACGCTAACCGCTCTCTCTACTTGGTTAAGATCATTAATAGATGTGTCCATAATGGATAAACTTCAACACACTGGTTACAGTATCTGCCAACCATAAGCGAAGGTTAACAAATCTCAAGAAAACACAATGCCCTAAATGTTGCCTTACTGCTAGTCTATTCCCTCGTTGCTTAGATAATCTATAGCATCTTGGACAGTAAGGATCTTTTCTGCATCTTGATCAGCTATTTCAATCTTGCTCTCATCAGTGGAAAATTCTTCTTCAAATGCCATAATTAACTCTACTAGATCAAGAGAGTCGGCATTAAGATCATCCACAAATGATGCCTCTGGAACCACTTTTCCTTCCTCCACTCCTAATCTATCCGCTACTATAGACTTGACCCTTTCATGAACACTTGTCATTTGGCTATTCTACCTCCTGTTTGACAGTATTGGTTATCGTTATTTCGTTTCTTATCAAAGATCCTAGTACCCCATTGATGAATCTAGATGAACTCTCGCTCCCGTATAGCTTTCCGAGTTCGACGGCTTCATTTATCGCAACCTTAATCGGGGTTTTATTAAAACTCGTTATTTCGGAAATGGCTATTCTAATAATATTTTTATCAACAACAGATAGTTGCTCAATTGGCCATACAGGGGCAGTTTTCACTATAAAAGCATCTATGTAATCGATTCTATCCTTTATATCAGATATCAAGGATTCCACAAAGTTCTCTAATGCTTTGCCACATCTTTCAGTTGTTAGTCTTCGTTCACAGATACTTTCGAGTGAATGACCAGCTATGTCACCCTCATACAGAATACCCAAAGCTATCTCTCTAGCCTTACGCCATGGTCCATTTGCTATTCTGTACGACAAAGGTTCTATTGAAGGAAATATTAAATCCGTATCGATGTTATATTCTCTCCTGCGAATTTTCTTGCCGAGTCAGAATCCGATACATTCACCAAATGGACATCTCTATTTATTCGTTTTATCAGTCCAGTCAACACATTGCCTGGACCAATCTCTACAAATGTATTGGTTCCCATGCTAATCATAGTCTCAACGGATTTTTCCCAATCCACGCATCCACATAGTTGTCTTTCTAGCTCATGTCTTACTTCGCTTTCCGTATTTAATTGCCGTCCAGAAAGATTGCCTATAACAGCAGACCTAGGGTCATTAAGTTGATTGGATCTCAATGCTGCATTTAACCCTTTCTGAGCTGGAGCCATCAATTTAGAATGAAAAGCACCCGAAACAGGAAGCGATATTACTTTACGTGCTCCCTTAACCATAGCCAACTCAACTGCTTTTTTTAGAGACTCCCGACGCCCACTAATAACAATCTGAGCAGCCGTGTTTATATTCGCTATTTCCACATCACAATCTCTGCATATATCTGCTACAACGTTTCTGCTCAAGCCAATTATTGCTGCCATAGCACCTTCATTGCTTTCTGTGGCAGCCTGCATCAGGCGACCTCGTTCTTTAACCAATAAAACCCCTTTAGCAAAACTTAAAGCTCCAGCTGCAATCAAAGCAGTATACTCCCCCAAGCTATGCCCGGCATACGCCACAGGCTTGGGGTCGAAAGGGTGCAAAAAATCTTTTAACACAGTCAAGGCCGCCAAACTAGCAATCAATATTGCAGGCTGGGAATTGATTGTTTTTTCCAGTTCGCTCTCCGGGCCTTGAAACATGAGTTCGCTCAAAGGAAAAGACAACGCCATATCCCCTTGATCAAAAACTTCCCGGGCACTGGCTGATGCCATATATAAGTCTTGGCCCATCCCAACAAATTGAGCACCTTGGCCTGGGAAAATATATGAAATTCCCTGATACGATAGTTCTAAATCAGTCTGTGTCATTTTTTAGGTTTTAGTGTTTCTCAAAGCTTTAGCAGTCCTTTCGAAACCTTATTCACTTTGTTCGTTATTTTCTTGCGAGTTATCTTTAAGTTTACTTGCTGTATATCTCCCATTATAAAATCCACACTTAGGGCATGCTCTGTGTAAACGTTTGGCCGCATTACACTCTGGGCAATTTGCAGAATTTATTTTATCTAGGCGATATGCGGTAAATTTCTTGCCACCTCGTGACCTTGTTAACTTTTTAGTTGGTAAGGCTCCCATAATTAATCCATTTCTCCTTTTTAAGGGTATAAATTCCGGCGTCCCTTGTCACCTATTTGCGGCTCATCGAATCTCCTGTATTATTTTATAGAACATTCATGATGAAACAATACGTTCCGCTATCCGCAACAGACGACTATTTCGTTTCTTCGCAGACAGATCGGCGCTTCTTGCCTATCAATTTTGAGACGCGCCAAACTGCAGAAGCATTATAGAAACCCGTGTTTTCTAGTGTCAAGACAAATTGCCTGGATTTGCCCATACTAAACCAATCTCAAAGCAAAGGAATTCAAGGGGTTTCACCCCTATGCAGTTGCTTATTAATAAAATCTACTATTACTTGCGTATTGGTTCCGGGTCCAAAAACAGCCGCTATCCCCAATTGTTTTAATGCATTATGATCAGTCTGCGGAATAATTCCTCCAGCCAAAATCAAGACTTCTCCCATATCCTCCAATTTCAATCTCTCGATTATTTCTGGAACCATTTCAAGATGTGCTCCTGATAGCAGACTCAATCCAATGACATCGACATCTTCTTGCAGGGCCACAGACGCTATCGTCTCAACAGTTTGTCTTATTCCTGTGTAAATTACTTCCATTCCGGCGTCCCTCAACGCACGACTGACAATTTTTGCCCCGCGATCATGTCCATCAAGGCCCAATTTGGCAACAAGGATCCTGATTGGCTTCGATCTTTCCATAATCTTTAGTTCTTGAGCCCGGCTACTCAATGGATTGCACTAATTCCATTAAAATACCTCCGGTGGATTCTGGATGTATAAAAGCTACCATTCCAGTTAAGCCTTCCCTTGGAGTTCTATCTATAACCCTCAACCCCCGAGCTTTCACAACTTCTAAGTCTTGCCCAATATTGCTTACATTCAAAGCCAGATGGTGAAGACCTTCACCACGCCGTTGAAGGAAACGACCCACCGTTGTTTCTAGACTCAACGGTTCCAGTAATTCAAGTCGTGTTTGCCCTACCCATAAAAGTGCGGCTTTCACCCCATGCTCTTCCATAACAGTTATCGTAGAACTTTGTATGCCAAATGCATCCCGAAAAAACCCTATGGAAACCTCTATATCATTTACAGCTATTCCAATATGGTCTATATATTGAACAGTACACGCTCCTGGCATAATTCCCTCTCCATGCTTAGTTATTTAGCTTCCATATGCGCTTTATTAGTCTTTGTATTGTCCAAAGACCTTACGAAACACATTGCTAATCTCTCCTAAAGTGCAAAAATCCTCCACAGCTTCAATTATAACTGGCACTACGTTTTCGTCCGTCCTAGCTGCTTCCTCTACTCTTATCAAACGTTTTTTAACAACAAGAGAGTTGCGTTGTTTTCGAATACTACTCAATCGATCAATCTGTCTTTCCCTAAAACTTTTGTCCACGCTATTACCCGTTATTCTCATCTCCTCTTTGCTGATATATTTATTAACTCCTACAACCACTCTACTCCCCGTTTCAACTTCCTTTTGATGCCTATACGCCGCCTCATGGATTTCACGAGATTGGAATCCCTTCTCCAACGCAGCTACTGCCCCTCCCATATCGTCTATTCGATGAATATATTCAAGGGTTTCTCTCTCAATTCTATTGGTAATATGCTCTACGTAATAAGAGCCTGCTAAAGGGTCAACAATATCAGCAATGCCGCTTTCATACGCGATAATTTGCTGGGTCCTAAGCGATAATTGTGCTGCATCCTCTGAAGGCAATCCAAGTGCTTCATCCCTCGAATTAACGTGAAGAGACTGAGTTCCGCCGAGGAGTGCAGCTAAAGCCTGTATAGTTGTTCGAACTGTGTTGTTATCTGGTTGTTGTGCCGTCAGAGTCACCCCTGCTGTCTGAACATGAAAGCGAAGGGCCATAGATTCAGGATTCGAAGCACCAAATCTTTCTTTCATAATCCTTGCCCAAATTCGACGGGCTGCCCGAAACTTTGCCACTTCCTCTAATAAATTATTATGAGCTACAAAGAAAAAGGATATTCTACTGCCAACGTCATCCACGTTAAGTCCCGCATCAATTGCCATTTTCACATAAGTTAAAGCATTGGAAAAAGTGAAGGCCAATTCCTGAGGGGCTGTTGCGCCTGCCTCTCTCATATGATAACCACTAACACTAATAGTATTCCAGCGCGGCACATGTTCAGAACAGTATTTAAATGTATCAAGAACCAATCGCATCGATTCTTTCGGAGGATAATCATACGTGCCTCTAGCGATGTATTCTTTTAAAATATCGTTCTGTATAGTCCCATTAATTTTATCTAGAGGCACACCCTGGTTACGGGCCACAACTATATACAAAGAGAGAAGGATTGCTGCTGTGGTATTAATAGTCATCGAAGTGCTGACTTTATCCAAGGGGATGTCCTTAAACAATATTTCCATATCCCCTAAATGACTAATGGGTACTCCGACATTGCCTACCTCTCCTCTGGCAAGTGGATGATCAGAGTCATAACCAATCTGCGTAGGAAGGTCAAACGCCACTGACAATCCCGTTTGACCTTGTTCCAACAAGTAATGGAACCTACGATTAGTTTCCTCAGCAGATCCAAATCCAGAATATTGCCTCATAGTCCACAGACGACCCCGATACATGTTGGCTTTAATCCCACGGACAAAAGGATACGCTCCCGGATACCCAACATTTTTATAGTAATCAAATTCGTCTGAATTCAAATCGTCTGGTGTAAAAATTGCGTCTTGTTCTATACCAGATTCAGAGACAAAGGTTTTCCTCCGTTCTCCGTGCTTTCGGATCAGTGGACCTAGAGTTTCACGTTCCCATTCTTTTTTACTGTAGCTGTGCATTTCCCTATCCTACAAATTCCATTGTAGCGTGGTGGCTTTTGCAACTCAAACAAAGCCTCGTTGACGCCAATTGACTCGGATGCCTAAAATTGATTGCAAATGAATGATCGCATAATCTCAGGCAACGAACAGAACGAAGACGGAGATCTAGATTCGTCATTGCGTCCAAAACACATCCTCGATTTTGTAGGCCAGACCCCAATCAAGGAAAATTTGGATATATCTATACGAGCAGCAAAAATTCGTGGCGAGTCTCTCGATCATATCCTGTTCTACGGCCCTCCCGGGTTAGGGAAAACGACTCTGGCACACATAGTATCAGAAGAAATGGATGTAAATATTCGTGTGAGTTCGGGCCCTGCGATAGAACGTGCTGGTGATATGGCGGCGATTTTAACCAGTCTCCAAGCGGGCGATATCTTGTTCATAGACGAAATACACCGCCTCAGTAGAATTGCGGAAGAAGTTCTTTACTCCGCAATGGAGGATTTTTTTCTTTCATGGATGATTGGAAAAGGCTTAGCAGCTAAAAGCATGAACCTCAGAGTGAACCCCTTCACTCTCATTGGTGCCACTACTAGATATGCCTTGCTAAGTGCTCCCCTCAGAAACCGATTTGGGGCCATTTACCGCCTGGATTTCTACGATCAGCCTGCTATGGAAAGTATTATCAAACGATCATCCTCAATTTTAGATGTTTCTATAGATGGACCTGGATCGAGCGCAATTGCCAGCCGTTCCCGTGGAACTCCTCGAGTAGCCAATAGATTATTGAAGAGGACACGAGATTATGCCTTAGTAATGGCAGAAGGTGATATCACAGGAGCTGTTGCTACGGAATCCCTAGGCAAAATGGATGTTGACTCCCTGGGATTAGACAAAATCGACCATAGTCTTCTGCGCAGTATCATTGAAAAGTTTTCAGGGGGGCCGGTTGGGCTTGAAACTCTCGCAGCTTCCATAAGCGAGGAATCGGATACGATCATGGACATATACGAGCCCTATTTAATTCAATTGGGCTTTCTAGAAAGAACCGCTCGCGGTAGAACTGCAACCACACTTGCATACCAACACCTAGGTATTTCACACGACTCCCCTCGAAAATCAAACCAAGGGACTTTATTGTGACATTATTCACCTATGTGATCCCCATGAATCGCTCCGTTTATCTCTTCAACATACAATAGGGTTAGATCAAAACTGCCAAAATTCCTGGGCATTCAATAGGTCGATAGAAGTGTTGATATTATAAAACGATCTTAATTCTGGATCCCTGATCTTTAATTCACTCTCTGGAACTAATCGAGTCTTTACTTCCCTTAGAAGGCTTTTTAGACTGGCCCGGCCAGACGACAACAATTTTTCTATCTCTGGAATGCAATTCTTAGAATATACCGCGTGAAGGGTTTGTTTTTCTCCATTTACTACGCCTGCAACTACGTCATTATCCCCGACCTCTGATAGAAACCACCTTACAAGCCTCGTGTTAAGAAATGGCATATCACACCCCGTCACAAAATTGAACTCGTCATTAGAAGCGAGAAGTCCCGAATATAGACCGCATAGAGGACCTACTCCAACTTCTACATCTTCCACCTGTTTAATGTTATATCGACTCTTTATCCATTCCAGGTCATAACCTTTACCTGTTACCACAATTATCTGGGAGCAAACCTGCCCTATCTTATCTAATACGCTCTCGAGCATGCGTTTATTGCCCAATGGGAGCATAAGCTTATCTTGTCCCATTCGAACACTTCGACCTCCAGCCAAAACTAGTGCGGTGCCCACAACATGTTGTCCCATTGCTACCTAACTATTACAGGGTCTACAATTGCTGAATGCTCTTACCCCCAATTCATATTGGCCCAGACCATTCATCTTCTGTCTATACTATTATCCAGGATACTCTCACAAAAAGAGATCCTGCCTCACGTCTAAATTCTACACTCCAATTGATTGTACATAAACTACTGGAGGAAAGGGATATTGAATTGACCGAGGCATGCTTGTTTGCCAAGGCAACACAGAATGATTTATCCGGTCTTTGTGAGGCTAGTAGGCACCTGAGAAATAAAGGAAAGGGAACCACAATAAGCTTCTCGCCTAAAGTTTTTATACCACTTACTCGTTTATGTCGTGATTTCTGTGATTATTGTACCTTCAGGCAATCTCCAGCAGAGGCTGATTCTCTATTCCTTTCGCCAGAACAAGTGTTAGATATAGCTAAGGCCGGCCAGAAATTAGGTTGCACTGAAGCTTTATTTACACTCGGTGAGCGTCCAGAACTAAGATATCCTGAAGCTAAAGCTTGGCTTCAAAAGCGCGGATTCAAATCAACCTTAGACTATTTGGCGTTTGTCTGCTCCATTGTTTTGAAAGAGACTACACTTCTCCCTCACAGCAATCCTGGCACTATGAGCAGAATAGAGATGTCCCAACTCAAAGAGGTAAATGTATCTTTGGGTGTTATGTTAGAAACTTTAAGCCTCAAACTGACGAAGCCCGGTCAGCCTCATCATAAAGCTCCTAGTAAATGGCCCAACGTCCGGCGCAAAACACTTGATCTAGCTGGTCGACTCAAGATTCCGTTCACTACCGGCATACTTACCGGAATAGGAGAAAGCAAGATAGATAGAATAGAGGCACTTTGGGCCATAAAACAATCGAATAAAACATATGGCCATATTCAAGAAGTCATTATTCAAAATTTCCAGGCCAAAAAACTTACCCCTATGTCCAATCATCCAAACCCTTCCATACACGACACATTATGGACCACCGCTGTTGCCAGATTAATACTTGGCCCAGACATTAACATCCAAGTCCCTCCAAACTTGAATAGTAATACCTATCCTCTTTTCCTACTAGCAGGAATTAACGACTGGGGTGGAATTTCTCCATTGACAAAGGATTTCGTAAACCCAGAATCTCCGTGGCCAGCATTGGATACACTAAACCAAGAAACCGCAGCCTACGGCCTTAACCTGAGACCACGACTCCCCATCTATCCTGAATACTTCATGAACAGACAGGATTATGTATCGGCTTCACTACGCCCAAATATTTTGCGATTAGTGGACATGGATGGGTTTGTACAAGGAGGCATTAATCGCTATGTCTGATCTCACTGAATTGGATAGGATGATATCCAAGGTCTCCACCCAAGTTGCCAGAGTTTTGAATCTCGCTCTAAATGGCAAAGACATTACTGTGCCTCAAGCTCTAACGCTTTTTAATAGCGTCGGCTTAGATTTAAACGCTACCGTACTCGTAGCAGATCAGTTACGAAGACAAACTGTCGGAGACCTTGTCACATATGTGGTAAATAGAAACATCAATTTCACAAACGTGTGTATCAAACGATGCGGGTTTTGCGCCTTCAGTAGGGACTATCGAGAAGACGAAGGATACATGCTCCCTCTAAAGGAAATAGTGCGGAGGGCAAAAGAGGCGTGGGAGCTAGGTGCCACTGAAGTCTGCATACAAGCCGGACTGCCACCTCAAATGGAAGGCCATTTTTACGTCGAACTTTGTGCAGCAATCAAAAAGGAGTTACCAGAGATACACATACACGGTTTCTCGCCAGAAGAAGTCCTTTACGGCTCAATTCGTTCCAAATCCAGTATCAGAACTTACCTTCAATTACTTAAAGACGCTGGAGTAGGAAGCTTGCCTGGAACATCCGCAGAAATACTGGACCAGAAACTCAGGGACAAGATTTCGCCAGGCCGAATAACGGTAGATAAGTGGTTAGAAGTAATCAAAACCGCCCACGAATTAAATATACCAACTACATCTACTATTATGTACGGCCACGTAGAAACATTTGAGCACCAAGCTCGCCACATAAGTCTAATAAGGGATGTTCAGATGGAAACTAATGGTATCACAGAGTTTGTCCCACTTAGTTTCGTTAACCAAGAAGCTCCAATGTTTTTCCGCAAATCAGTGGAGGGACTTCGCCCTGGTGCTAGCGGCATGGAAGTCCTAAAAATCCACGCAATATCGCGCATAATGCTGAACAATTGGATTCCCAATATCCAAGTTTCATGGGTTAAGGAGGGCCCCCGTCTTTCGGAAATATTACTCCAAGCTGGTGTTAACGACCTTGGTGGAAGTCTCATTAACGAAAGTATTTCTACGGCTGCGGGAGCAAGCCATGGGCAACTAATACGCCCATCAGAATTCCGTCAAATAATAAGAGGAGTAGGCCGCAAACCCGCCGAACGCTACACATCATATAAGATACGGAGAATATTCGAAGCAAACGATGATCCTATTGATCCTCTAGATCAACTGCCGGAATCACCCGAGAAATATTTCGGCACTTATGATCAACTAATTAAATTAAAAACATATCGGTATAAACATCCCAAAATCAATCAGGAAAACTCGTCCTCCCTTAATGACTAAGCCTCCAATACTGACCCTAAGCGGAGGGGTTGGAGGGGCAAAATTAGTTCTAGGATTATCCAAAATCGTGCCCCCCAAGGAATTGGTCGTGATCGCCAATACGGGCGACGATGAAACATTCTACAATCTTCACGTTTCCCCAGATTTAGACACAATAATGTATACACTAGCGGGTATGTCCAATACTGACCGGGGTTGGGGACTAGACAGGGAAACTTGGAACGCACAAGAAATGCTTTTAGCCTACGGCACCAAACCTTGGTTCAACTTGGGGGACCGAGACTTAGCAACACACATTCGAAGAACGGATTTGCTAGCACGAAAATTTACTCTTTCGGAAGTCACAAAGGAACTGTGTGAACACTTGGGAATAAACCAAATCGTTGCTCCTATGAGCGATGACCCAATACGAACACGAATCAAGACAAAAAATGGAGTCTTATCTTTTCAAGAATATTTCGTTAAATACCGATGTGAGCCTTTTGTTGAAAGTATCAATTTTTCTGGATCAACAATAGCGGTCCCGTCACCAATATTTCTAAATAGTCTTAAGACGGCTCGAGCCCTGATCTTCTGTCCATCCAATCCATTTCTTAGTGTAGATCCGATATTATCAATCAACGGAGTCAGAAAAGCCATTATTGATTTCAAGGGCCCTAAAATCGCCATTAGTCCAATAGTAAATGGCAAAGCCATAAAAGGACCAGCCGCAAAATTGCTATTAGAGCTCGGCCACGAGGTATCTTCAATAGGAATTGCTAGGTATTTCAGTGGATTATGCGACATTTTTATTTTGGACAACAACGACTCGGATAATCTTAATGCTATAAAAAACTTGGGTATCGAACCAAGGGTAACTAACACGATTATGAAAACCGAATCCGAAAAAATCGCTTTGGCTAAATTCATCCTCTCTTTAATAAAAAAGTTCGATGATTAACCAAAGTAAAATACCTGTTGCAATCATTCCAATAAAATCATTATATAAGGCGAAGTCTCGCCTCATTTCTCTTTTCGACGATTCCTTAAGAGAAACCTTAGTCCTAAACCTTTTGAAACACACTGTCAATACGACTAGGGAGGTAATGTCAGACGTTTGGGTTGTAGGGACAGATGAGTTAGTAGAACAGGTAGCCAAGATACACGGTGCGGATTGGATTCCCGATATAGGAACCGACCTCAACCAAAGTGTCAGCACGTATTTTGCATTGGCATGGAGCCTTGGCATGGCTCCTCTTTACCTACCAGGAGATCTACCCTACGTACAACGTAGAGATATACAATTATTGCTTGATTCGTCCCAAAATATGAAGAATACAGTGCTGACCCCCGCCCAAAGAAGCGGTGGCACCAATGCTATCTTGATACCTGATCCCAGCGCATTCAGGCTACAGCTAGGCACTGGTAGTTTTCGCAAGCATGTTTCTGAAGCTGCCACCCTTCTCTTACCATTCTCAATAAATTATAGCCTTGGTTTAACTCTTGACTTGGATACCTCAAGCGATCTCAAAGATTACGAAGGCTTAACTCCAGGTATAACACGTCGCCTCACCACGGAGGATTATCTTAGTGTCTGAATCTACCCTCAAAATTGGCCTTTTACTTCCTACCCGAGGCTTAATAATTGGGGATCAGGCAAGAAATGCAAATCTAATTATTCAACTCGCTACCATCGCTGAGTCTGAAGGCCTAGACTCTGTTTGGGTCGGTGATAGCCTGACCGCTAAACCTAGATTAGAACCCCTATTAACTTTAGCTTCTTTGGTACCCGTAACTCACAGTATAAAACTTGGAACTGCGATTCTTATAGCAAGCTTAAGGGCTCCAGTTGCTTTAGCACAATCCACGGCCACCTTGGACCTTCTATCAAAGGGACGTCTGATATTAGGAGTAGGGGCAGGAGGAGCTTTTAACCACGCTCAAAAACAAGAATGGGCTACCGCAGGAGTGGCACCTAGAGGGAGGGGGAAAAGATTAGAGGAAACAATGGAGCTGGTTAATGGATTGCTAACTAGAGACTCTTTGGATTTCAATGGCACTCACTACCAATTTGCCAACGTCGGGATTGGCCTTCCTAGTTTTCGACCTACAGGAGTGCCAGTTTTATTCGCCTGTCATTTAAACGCCGAACGACCAGAACAATTCGACCGAGCCGCCCGCCTTGGCAATGGATTCATAACTATTTCGGAGGATCCTGATGGGTTTGCCCAAATTTGTTCCCACGTTAAGACAGCATCGCATAAGCATAACAAGGACTTTTCTGCGATGGAAAAAGTTATGTATATGACAATAAATGTAAATGACGATCTTGAAGTTGCACAAAAGGAATCCGACCAATTCCTCAAGGCTTATTACGGCATAAACATGTGGGGTCAACTTTGGGGGCCATGGGGGCCTTCTACGCTCACCATAGAGCGAATGCAAAGGTTTTCGGAATCCGGAGCTTCAACAATAATTATCCGATTCGCAAGCTTTGATGTGGAAAATCAATTGGCCAAGTTTTTAAAGGAAATCTGGCCCCATTTTAGCTAAATAGCAGGTCAATGCTATACTCTTTGGGGTAACTAGGAGAAAAGTTCATTGTATAAAATAGATTTATCCAATAAAACCGCTGTAATTTTCGGGGTCGCTAATGATCGTAGCATTGGCTGGTCTATCGCCCAAACACTAGCCCAAGCCGGAGCTAGGTTGGCTATTTTATACCAAAACGAACGTCTCAAAAGTCGTATAACAACCCTAGTTAAAGATCTTCCAAACTCAGCCATGATTGAATGCGACGTTTCATGCGACACAAGCATAACTTCGGCATTCAAACAAATTAGAACCATCTTTGGGAGAATCGATATCCTTGTTCACAGCATAGCCTATGCCCAAAGGGAAGATTTAGGTGGGGCTTTCTCTGATACAGACCGAGTAGGGTTCAAGATTGCCCTCGACATCTCAGCTTATTCTCTGATTCCCCTTGTCCGCGAAGGATCAAAGTTAATGGACAGCGGGGGCTCAGTTGTCACTTTAACTTTTGATGGTTCCTCCAAAGTTTATCCAGGATATAACATAATGGGTACAGCAAAAGCGGCTCTAGAAAATGAAGTACGACAACTGTCCTCAGAATATGGGGTTAAGGGGATTAGGGTAAACGCAATCTCTGCAGGGCCACTAAACACTTTAGCAGCAAGGGGAATAACCGGTTTCGCAGAAATGAAACGCATCCACGCTGAGAAATCTCCTCTGAAGAGAAACATCAAACACTCCGAAATAGGGGATGCTGCTCTATTCTTACTTAGCGATATGTCTAGCGGAATAACCGGTACAATTCTCCCGGTTGACGCAGGTTATCACATAATGGCAGTATAAATTCTAGTGCCATTTCAATATATGCCGAATCACAACTAGTTGCTAAAACTCTGCCAGTACAGTGCGTAGTATACCCCCTGCTGCCGTAGCAATTCTGAATGATTGCCCTCTTCTATGATTTCTCCCGCGGACATTACAATGATACGATCGGCATTACGAACGGTCGATAGTCTATGTGCTATAACTAAAGCTGTCCTATTTTCGAAAATCTTTTCGATTGCTTCCTGAATAACCGATTCTGTATAACTGTCTATAGAAGCGGTAGCCTCATCCATAATAATAATCTTGGGATCAAACACTAATGCTCTAGCAAGAGCTACTAGTTGCCTCTCTCCTGCCGAAAGATTGGCCCCTCTTTCTTCAACCATTGAATCGTATCCGCCCATCTTATCGATAAACTTATTTGCCCCCACTAGCGTAGCTATTTTTTCTATCTGTTGATCGCTTACTTCTCCGTGATTGAATCTAATGTTATCGATAAACGTTCCTGAGAAAAGGAATGGCTCTTGAACGACGGTCCCTATTTGATTTACGAATGATCCCCGATTGATCTCCCTGACGTCAACACCATCTATTTTTATGCTCCCTTTTGTGACATCATATAGACGAAGGAGTAATGCAGAAAGAGTGGTTTTGCCTGCTCCTGTAACTCCTACAATTGCTACTGTCTCTCCTGCCATGATTTGAAGGTTCATTTTCTTCAGTACTGGCAAACCCTCCACATAGTGGAAATCCACATTTTTGAACTCAATTTCACCTTTGATAGGTCCTATTTCTGGGGCATCAGGTTTCTCTCGTATCGCTATTGGCCTATCCATAAGCTCGAATATATGAGAACTCGATGTTAATGCCCTCTGCATCTGCGTATATTGCATAGTTATAAATCTGATTGGCTCGAAAAACCGCTGAATGTAGAGGGAAAATGCCACAACAATTCCAATCTGGAGATTACCGTCAAGAACCATGAATCCGCCAACTACCACGACAAGAGCCATAGATATCCCAGAAAACCCTTCAATCAAAGGCATCAAGGCGGCCGATAGGCGGCTAGAGTCTATCTGAGACTGCAAATGGTCTTTATTAGACCTATTAACAAAAGCATCTAAGTTCTTCCCCTCACGATTTAGACTTTGAATTACTCTAATTCCCGTAAGGTTTTCCTGCAGAGTTCCATTAACAACAGCCAGGGTCTTCCTGACTTGCATAAATCGAGGCCATGTCCGAGTCTGCCAGATAAGTATTATGCAAACTATCACCGGTGCGACCGCCATAGTTATTAAACCCAGTCTCCAATCCAGAAACAACATGACGCCTACAATAACTAATAATATGAGCAAATCTCCAATGGTTACTGCTACCGATGATAGGAACTCTTGCAGTTGATGAATGTCGTTTTGTAGTCGCGACATTATCCTACCCATCGATTCCCCGTCATAAAACAACATGGACTGGTCCTGAAGACGACCAAACATATCATCTCGCAAATCCACGAGCCCATTCTGAGCCACCCTTTGGAATGCAATTTGATGAATATAATGGGTCACCCAATGCAAGGCAGCATTACCACCATATAAGCCTGCTATGACATAAAGGGTAGACATTTGGGGCATGTCTCCTGTTATTTCATTTATCATTAATTGAACCAAGAAGGGAGCTGCTACAACTGCAACGGTATAAACGAGCATGGTAACAAGGCCCAAATATAATAATCGTCGGTACGGGAATACATAGCGTAAAAGACGCAAGAAAATCTTATACTCTCCGAGGCTTCCCCTCCGAGCATCAAATGCCTCTGGATTAGTTATAGAAACGTTCAATATTCCTCTCGTGCCCATCTATGCATAATGACTTAAATAGACCTCCTCATTGCGCTAGTTCTCTGCCGTCCAACAACATCTGTTCATTTGGAAGAATCTGGAGATCATAGATCTTTTTGTAGAATCCTTCCCGACCAATTAATTCTTCATGAGTTCCCTGTTCCACTATCTTGCCTTCCGATAGAACCAATATGATATCTGCCTCTTTAACACTAGTCACACGATGAGCAATAATAAAGGTAGTTCGTAATTCCATAACTGCTTTGAGTGCCTTTCTTATTAAACTTTCCGTTGCCACATCAACACTCGACGTAGAGTCATCCAGTATGATGATGGGGGGGTTGCGCAAAATGGTCCTTGCTATTGAAAGTCTTTGTTGCTGTCCTCCAGACAATGTAACCCCTCTTTCCCCAACCGCAGTTTCATATCCATTGGGTAAGTCTTTTATAAATTCATCTAGCTGGGCAGATTTCGCAGCATCAATAATTTGATCTCGACTCGAGTCAGTTGACCCATAAGCTATGTTATTAAGAAGGGTGGTTTGGAAAAGAAATGTGTCTTGAAAAACCATCCCCACATTCTCCCTTATAGAAGCTAAAGTTAAGTCCTTCAGATCCATACCATCTATCCTTACACATCCGTTAGTGGGATCATAAAACCTTGGGATGAGATTGACTATCGTAGTTTTGCCACTTCCAGCTGCACCAAGTATTGCTACCTTCTGACCTGCTTCTACATGAAAATCTATTCCCTTAAGGGCCGGAGACCCACCCTGGTAACCAAATGCAACTCCTTCAAAATCTATTACGCCTTTAGCTTTATAAAGTTTGTTTGCTCCGCGTTTTTCAATAACTGGCGACATAGACTCCATAACATCAAAAATCCTTTGGCCTGACGACATTGCCCTCGAAAACGTATTTACAGCCATGCCTAACATCCTGACCGGCATTATCATAAGACCCAAATACAAAAGGAATTGGGTAAGTTCGCCTTCAGAAAGTTCGCCGTTGATTACCAAGCGTCCACCAAGGAGAAGAATAACTCCTGTTACAGATATATATATAAAGGTTAGATAGGTTGAATTTTGCAACCTTAACTTGTGCGCCTTGAATGTTTCCTCAGAGACTGCGAGGGAATGCTTATGGAATATTACTTTCTGGAATTCCTCTGCTCCAAAGGATTTAACCACTCTAATGCCAGTAAGGTTTTCCTGTAATACCGCAGTCAATTCTGCCATTTTGAGCTGAACCGAGTTCCAAATAACTCTCAGTTTCGTTCCTATCTTAGCAGAGGAATAAAGTGTGAATGGTATCGCCACTATAGCTACTAATCCCAATTCCCAGTTGGTAATAAGAAGCAGTGGAATAACACCAACTATAATTATAGAAAGCTGAAAAAACCGCGTAAGCCCAAAACTAATAAACATCCTGGTGCTTTCTACATCATATGTGACGAGGGACATCAAATCCCCGATTTTCCTTTTATCATAGAAAGAAAAACTCAACCCTTGTAGCTTTTCTAGAAGTTGATTCCGTAAATTATATGCGGCGCGATGAGAAAGGGCCTCAGCAAAAAATTGTTGACCATAACTAAATATGCCCCGGAGAATCGCTAAGCCTACCACCAGCAACGCCATCCAAATCAGTGTATCTTTTTGCTCTTCTCGTAAAATATAATCAACAGCAGTCCCAATCACTAGTGGGATTGTTAACGCCAAGATATTTGCACCAACTAGAGAAACCAGAGCTAGTATCAAATAACGCTTATATATTAGGCCAAAGGCTGCAAGCCTCAGAAGAATGCGCATAACGACTGAGTATACTCTTTTTCTTTTAGCATAACTATTGAGTAATACGTAATGTATCTAAAATCTAGGGCTAAACACGAACACAAAATCGTTTATTTAATCTAATTTCACGTGATAAACTTCACTCCATCTTCAAAAGGATTTTGCGGGTTCCCAGATGACTTTTTCCGTTCGTCCTATTATTGATCAAGACATTCCTTTTGTGGAACAACTAGAAAAGGAAGCCTTTCCGACTGTATGGCCACGAACCCCGATAAAACGAGACATGAACAACAAGCGTATAGCTTACCTTGTAGTGACCGATCTGGATCAAAGGCCTATGGCTATCGATTCACCCAAATCCATAGATCCCCCCACCCCAACGGGTAAAGGCCCTAACTTATACCAGAAACTGTCTAGAACAATCGAGTCAAAATTATTCCCTCAACCTACTCCAGGGGAACCTTCCCTTGATCCACCTTTAGGATTTATAGGCATCTGGTTTCTATCGGATGATGCACATATAACTGCAATTACGGTCAGTAGTTCTTGGCGAGGACACGGCTTGGGTGAACTGCTCATGATAGGGAGTATCGAGTCTGCCCTATCTAGAAATAGTAGAGTAATTACTCTAGAAGTCCGGGTTTCCAATTCAATAGCGATATCCCTTTACCAGAAATACGGCTTTAAAAAGGTAGGAATCCGTAAGGGCTATTATAACGATAACCGAGAAGATGCAGTGATAATGACAACAGAGCCCATAAGAAGTTTGACATACGAACATCGGTTCTCTGAACTTTGCCGCGAATACTCACGACGGTATTGTGATTTAAGGATTGCTATGACCAATTCTAATAGGTCCATTCCGTCGACTGGACTCCTTTAGCTAAAAGCCCGGTGGTTTGACCCTACTCTAGACCATTGTTAGACTGACATAGGTCTTTAACCTGTGAACACTAAGAAGCTAGTAATCGGACTCACCGGAGGGATTGGCTCTGGGAAGAGCCAAGTCGCCCGCATGTTGGAACTCCTTGGTGCCCCTATAGTAGACGCTGATCACTTGGGTCACCAAAGTTATGATCCTGAATCTCCCGAGTGGAGGAGAATCGTAGGGCTATTCGGTTTAGATATCCTCAACAAGAATGAAACAATAAATCGCAATAAATTAGCGGATATTGTTTTTCGTGATAGCCAGGCTATGAAGGATCTGAATAAAATCGTTCATCCTCGAATCCGGTCCATGGCTGAAAACAAATTGCGTGCACTAAACCAGACAAATGCTGATACAATAGTGGTAGAGGCTGCTCTCCTTATCGAGGCCGATTGGATATCTTTAGTCGATCAGGTCTGGTCAATACAAAGTACCACGCAAAGAGTCATCGAACGGCTGAAACGTGAAAGGGGGCTTTCAGAAAAACAAATCAAGGAACGTATGCAGTTTCAAATGACAGCCAAGGAACTATCTTCATTTTCTGACGTAATCATAAGGAATAACGGATCCTTAAAACAGCTTGAACAGCAGGTCAGGATTTTGTGGGATAACCGCTACAAGCAATCTAAGAAAGGAAAGAATGGGCAAAAATAAAAACACTTTTTATAACCAGTACGCGATAGAAGAATATTATATAGAGAAAGAGCCCTTTTATCTGCCCGTGGCAGATGAAATACAGCTATTTGAAGCTGCGTACAACGGAAAAATCCCAATTCTTCTGAAGGGGCCTACCGGCACGGGCAAAACTCGTTTTGTAGAATACATGGCCTGGAGATTAAGTCGACCCCTTACAATAGTTAAGGATAATCAAGGGAAGGAATCTAACGCCAAAACTGGAGTCCCCCTTGTAACAATCGCATGCCATGAGGATCTAACAGCAAGCGACTTAGTAGGTCGGTATCTTCTCGACGCTGAAGGGACTCGTTGGATGGATGGGCCGCTAGCTCGTGCCGTTAAATCTGGTGCAATATGTTATCTCGATGAAATCGTAGAAGCGCGAAAGGACACAACCGTACTTATACATCCACTCGCAGATCACCGAAGGACTCTTCCTGTAGAAAAACAAGGAATTGTTTTGGAGGCCAAGGAAGGATTCCAGTTAGTAATTTCTTACAATCCTGGATATCAAAGTGCGCAAAAGGATCTGAAAGAAAGTACTAGACAGAGGTTTATAGCCATTGAATTTTCTCCACCTCCTCCAGCCGTGGAGGCGGAGATTATACGAAAAGAATCCGGATGTACCGTTGTTCACGCCCGATCTCTTGCCAAATTAGGGGAAAAGGTCAGGAATCTCCAAGCACATGGACTGAAAGAAGGGGCTAGTACTAGAATTTTAATTTATGCTGGCAAACTTATTTCCCAAGGCATATCACCCAAAAGGGCATGTCACGTAGCAGTGGTTTGGGGAATAACTGACGACGCTGAAGTACAAAGGAGCGTCGAAGAAATAGTAACCGCGATTTTTGCTGACTAAAGGCCTTATGATAGATAAAACTTTAGGCCGATTAGAACAGTTGTTGTCATCAACAATCCCTACTTTCCTGGTATCTGAAAAAACCCGACCAGCCTCAGTCCTTGTCATAATTTATCAAAAAGACAACGTATATTGCATCCAATTACAAAAACGATCCCAACTAGTCCAGACACACAAGGGGGAAATCTCCTTTCCGGGTGGCACACCAGAAGTTCATGATTCCACACCACTTGCTACAGCGTTAAGGGAAACTTACGAAGAGGTCGGCATTCTATCTAAAGATATATCTATCCTCGGCCAAATGGACGATGTCCTTACGCAAACAGGGTACCTATTAAGGGTATTTGTTGGCACCATCACATATCCTTATAAATTCCTCCCAAATAAATCGGAGGTAGAGGAAATTCTCGAGGTCTCGGTCGAGGAATTGCGGAACCCTCTCAATTGTAGAGAAGAGGCCAGGCTTGTTGAACAAGATCTGATCAAATCCTATAGTTACACCTACAAGTCCCACTTAATCTATGGTGCCACTGCCAAAATAATTACCCAGTTTTTACAATTAATCGAAAAAGCCTCTCAGCATAAGGAGGCCTTGTGCAAGAGCCTCTAAACAAGGGTCGTTTTCCCAACGCAGACAAACAACCAGCTAAACTGCGGGCCTCGATGAAAGAATCCAAGCAAATGCTCCAGCTGATTTTCGACAAAAAAGAATTAACCCTATGGGAGAATGAAGCCATAACCATGGCAAACCATAGCACAAGATCCTGGGAAGCCACAGTGGAATTTATGTCTTCAAGCACTCAAGTTGCAAAGTATCTTTCTTTTTCATCCTTTCTACAATGGACTCGATGCGGCTCCTATTTGACCAAGGATTCTGCCACACTTGGTGCAGCATATTTTAGAGTGGGTCCGGATGTAGTTAAACATATTCAACCCAATGATTTATCTCGCTGGGCCGCCCTGGGCCGCTCACTATATAAGGGAACCTGGAAATCTAGCACCCTTTCAGCAAGCTTTTTTGACCTAAGCCCATCTTTATTAAAAGCCTTATCTTTTACAGACTTGGAAACATTTACGAATCTTATCGAAAAGCTTTCAGGCCGTTCCTATGATCTCGCAGCCGAATGCTTGACCATAGGAACTATAGTCCTGGGCTCCATGGGTCGTGAACGAAAATCGTTTCTTATCCTCTGGGAAACATTATCAGAAAATAATTGGCGTGATATTAAGGGCGTTTTGGAAACATACGAATCTTCCGTTTCAGGCCTTGCCGACCCGCACAGGACTAGGTTCTTGTCTCTTGCAAATCTCCTCGCCCTGGATGGTGCAAAAGACACTCCCCGTTTCTTGACTCGTGGAGGATCTGCTCTCAGCACATTGCAAACCATAGAACAACAGCACATATTGGACCTATGCGAGCGGCTTCTAAAGCATTCTCCCATATCAGTGGCAGCCTTCCTGAATAGTCTAACTGTTGTAATAAGCAAGGTTTCTATGCCACAAATAGACGTTTGGTTTGATTATGGACTTGGCATCTTATCGGAAAATCCTGAAGGTGGTCTTGCCTATTTCAAGCTCGAATCCAATACCTCAGAACAAATGCTAGAAGGGCTTTCGTCAAGCATTGGACTAGAGGGCATTAACAATCTCTTGCACCTTTATTGTTCAGCTCTTTCTGGCTCAGACATAGAGGTGAAGGAAAGTTCCTCTTTAGCGTCTAAAGGGTTGGGCTGGGTTTCAGCAGACATTGCCACCACAGAAGGGAAAAACGTTTATCTTCCTACAATGGTGGATATTTTCCCAACGAAAAAGAGCAACTTCGATTGGTATAAAGTGGTATCCACTCATCAAGTTGCACGGCTAGAATTTGGCAGTTTTGACTTTTCCCATGATCGGCCCTCAACCCAATTCAATGATCTGCGTCGGAACCGAACCCTTTCTTCATCGAGTTTTGCGATAGAGGAAGCCGGCCAATGGATTACAGACATAGGTCATTATTTTTCCCAGTTCGATAATCGACGCATCGCTCTGGACATATTCACTACATTCGAAGATACCCGCTTGGGATTCCTTATCAAGTACGACTATCCAGGAATCAAATCCTCCTACGCCTTCATACAAAAGCACGCTGTCAGCTTGCGGCCTGATACCAAGTCCCTTCCATTACAACAGGCAATAATGGAAATATTGGTACGCTTTAGCTTGGATGAATATACTAACTTACTAGTGCCAAGAAAGTATTCCCGAGCAATTCATGTCCTGGCTAAACTCCAACGAACCCTGATGGATCCTTTAGCCAAAATCGAAGATACCGCGGAAAGCACCCTTCGTGCTTATAAAATCATCGCCAAAATCCCGAATGAACCAGATGCCGATTGGCAAGAAGAAGATTTCAATTCTGATGACCAATTTTCAGAGGACGAACTTTCGGAAATTATAAAAGAAATGAACGATATGAATTCCGAAAACCCTGACCACGATATGAATTACAACTCTCCAGATTCCGTTGATTTCCGTGGGGACTTCAAGCCAGAACTTGTTCAAACCCTTAATAAATTGCGTGATGGACCAGGATTGTCGGCTGATGTGGACCAACAAGAATTAGACGAAGGCCAACTCGAACAACTGATGAAGGACAATCCGGAAATGTCCGAAGGCGATAATAAAGATATGGATTTTGCCGCCTTGTTCGCCCAAAACATGCTTCGTGAGGCAGGACTAACTCAAACTGCTTCCCAGGCTGGCCAAGGATTTGGGCCAATGCAACACGTCCAAGAGAATGGCGGAGAGTTGGATGCCAAAGAACCGAAAACTTATGTTTATAATGAATGGGACTTCCGAGCGGGTGATTACAAACCAAAATGGTGCATAGTACGAGAAAAGACAGTGGAAGAAGGAGAGGCGGCATTCTTCAACGAAACGACACAGAAATACGCATCCCTACTACAAGATGTACGTCGACAATTTGAACTCGCCATGCCAGAAGGCTTCCGGAAGTTAAGGAGACAACCAGACGGAGAAGACTTTGACTTTGATGCTGCCATAGAAGCCATTATTGACCGCCGATCTGGCGTCACTCCATCAGAAAAAGTCTATTGGTTTCGTAATAAGCAAGAGCGGGACGTGTCTGTAGTATTTTTGTTAGATATGAGTGCATCGACGGCAGAAGCTATAGACGAAGGCAAACCGGTCAACCATCATATGGACGCCCCTGAAGATCCCGCAGAATATATGATATGGCTACGATCTCGGAAAGAGGGGCTTGTAAGACGTCAGTACAAACGAATCATAGATTTAGAAAAGGAAGGCGTCGCTCTACTAATGCAAGCGCTTGAATCTATAGGCGATATCTATGGCATCTATGGATTTTCCGGATATGGTCGAGAAAACGTCGAATTTTACGTGATTAAGGATATTGATGAATCATTGACCGATGGCGTCAAGAAACGCATCGACAAGATAAGTCCCCTTCATGCAACACGAATGGGTCCTGCGATACGACACGCCACAACCAAACTTGCCCGTCAAGAAACTAAAACTAAGATCCTATTCCTCATTAGTGATGGTAGGCCACAGGATAGAGGTTACAGTAGGGAAGGAGTGGAAAAAGAATACGCTGTCCATGATACACACATGGCACTAATAGAGGCTCGTAGACAGGGCATTATTCCTTTCTGCCTAACCGTTGATAAAACTGGTCATGATTACCTTAAAACAATGTGCGGGGATATGGAATACGAAGTTCTAGATGAAATATCCATGCTTCCACATAGGCTCCCTCACCTTTATAGAAAACTCACGATTTAGTAACTGCCAGACCCATACCACCTTCCTGTCAGACCACACTAGCGTCCGCTTAGCATCTTTGTTAACTCAACCAAAATAGTGGATACTGCCCGATATTTTACGACAGGTCTACTCGGAGGAAGCTTCATCGCAAAGTTTATGTCATTTCCCTCCATGGAAATTGCTGAGAAAACTGTCCCTGCGGGTTTTCTTTCTTGCTTACCAGGCCCAGCTACCCCTGTCACTCCTATCCCAATATCTGTCTTAAAAAACAATTTCGCCGCTTTTGCCATTGCCAATGCAGTCTCCGGGCTAATTACCCCATAATTACTGATAATATTTTCTGGTATTCCATTTTCTAGCTTGGAATCGACATCATAACAAACCAGGCTACCTTTAAAATAGGCTGAACTCCCTGGAACATCAGTCAATACGCTAGAAAGCAGTCCTCCTGTACAGGATTCCATGGAAGCAATCGTAACGCCTGCATCTCTTAAAGCTCTACCTGCCATCTCTCCAGGCGTGTCGTCGTCATAACCCCAGATATGTGGCCCTAAGGCCTTGGCAATCCCTTCTTCGACGGCCCTCATCAGATTCATAGCTTCTGCATTTGTCGCAGCTCTACTTATTATCCTAAGGTGAATCCCATCCTGCTTTGCATAAATTCCTAGGCTAGGGTTCTCTATGAGAAAAAACCTGGCTACTCGCTCAGCTACCTCAGCCTCCGAGAGACCTAATGTCTTGATTGTCTTCGTGAGGATTACGGATTTCTCAATTTTCGCTTTTATTAAAGGCAAAACTTGGTTTACCCAAATATTTTGCATTTCGTCCGGAGGCCCTGGCATAGCCACAATGATTTTCTCGTTATGTTCGATAAACCATCCAGGAGCAGTACCCATTTTGTTAGAGATACTGCGAGCCGACGGTATCAATAAGGCCTGTTTAATATTCCGTTCTGGCATTTTTATATCCCTCGCTTTGAACCAGTCCTCCAGTTCCTCGAGTAATTTCGAAGAAACAGTCGTTTTCTCTCCAAGAGCTAATGCTATGCTCTCTCGTGTTAAATCATCTTGTGTGGGACCTAATCCTCCCGTTGTAAAAATACAGTCAGATCTCGTTAGAGCGATAGAAAAACTTTCCGCTAGATCTATTAAATTATCCCCGATCTGGGTAACCCTATCTACCGTTATGCCCAATAGCGATAACTCTCTTGCAATATAAGGAGAATTAGTGTCATTCAATTCTCCCATAAGGAGTTCTGTTCCTATAGCAAATATCTCTCCCTTCAAAGCTCTTATGACCTCTTACGTATTTTCTTGGTTACCATGGACACGCCAACAATGATTAAGCCTATTAGAGCCGATCAATAAGCCGTTCCTTCTCATATTTATCAATACCTATGTTGTCAATTATTACAACAAGCACAGGATATATAAGCAAAAGCTCAACGAAAAACAGTCAGTCAAGCCTGCAACCCGATTAATCACTGGAACCTGCCTGGTTTGAGGTTTCTTCCAACGGATAGGGCGGCTGTGTAACTAGCCTTGTAATTACATCAGCCCAAGAAGAATTAATTACGTATGTGTTCTTCTTTCCTGCCAATTTCACATAGAACCCATCTCTTGAGGGAGTAGAATCACCAAGATGAATTTCCAACACTAAAGTATCTGCGTTACTTATTTTTATTTTCGTGACAGGAGGGTCCAGTCCAAACTCGCCTAACTCGAGCTCCTCTCCTTGAGGCCTACTCACAGGTTTCTCAATCGCAGGAGATGATAGCAGGAACACAATTCCACTCCATCTGTCTTCATCCACGTTTACATCATCAGCCCCTGAATCGCCCACTATAATCCAGTGGTTGTCCTGTTTGCTAAATTTAACAGTAGCATCTTTTCGTTCCAGGGATACATTCAAAATATCGTTGTGCGTGATCGAATAAAGTCTCCCTATCGATTCAGTCTCACTGGTATTACGCAAAACTTGCGTTATGCTAACTAGGGTTCCAATAATAACAACAAGAACTACCAGAAGAATAGTAAGTCTAATATTCATGGTTTAGGCACTATCTCCGAACCCACCAAATTCCGATTCCTGCCAACGCCATTAGCGATGGAAGCACAAACCAGCTCGTATATCGAATTACATCAAATTCGTTCGGCGTTGCCAATATCTCCCGCCTAGTTACCTGTTTTGGCCTGATATTTATAAGAGAAACGTCTCCTGTGAGATAATTTATGGAATTCAAAAACAGGTCGCCGTTACTGGCATTATTAAAATGTTTGTTTGTGATAAAATCAGAATCGCCAATAACAACCAAGGATGCAGGAACTGCACTAGTAGGATCAATAAATCTCGGACTCTTATCCAGGGGTGCAAAAGCATCCTCTACCAATACAACTGTTGAAAATGTCCCCTGTAAGTCTAAATCGGCATTCGGCGTGACTCGTGCCAAATCATCAACCAGCCAACTGCCAGACGAAGTCCTTGAGATCTCTATTACAGTTTGCTGAGGAAGTATTTGGCCCCCAACGACAACTGGCGGCATAGATTTCATATCAAATTGAATAGCCGCCACACCTGGAAAGTAGGTTCTTTCTAGGCCCCTCGCAATCTCGTTCTGCGTGTTATATTGAGTCACGAATGGAACCCTGGTATCTGGCCTCAGAAAATCCTCTTCATCTATAACATTCCCTTGGCTCACCGTTACACCCCAATTCGATAAAAAGTCTATATAGCTTTGGGGACTTCCTGGGTCGATTAGCACTAGAAGTCTACCACCGTCTTCCAAGAAATCCGTAAGCTCGTCGACTTCGTCGTCCAATAGGTCTTTAACGGGACCAGCAATAATAATCAGGGATGGAGCGACTTGATCCTGTTCGAGTGGCTGGTCTCCAGTCCTACGAGGAACTATTTTCTTTTGACTCAGGTCCAGCGGCCTTACATCGAAGTTCTCTTTCGTCAAAGCATTAACAGCAGTGAATATTCCGTCATCGCTGGTTGGATCAACCACATTTCTCTCTCCATGTCCCGTAAGAAAGTAGGCTGTTTTCTTTTCTTGTCCTGAAACAATCAGAAGTGGCGTGACGAAGTCTTGCTCGAGAGATGAATTCGCATCAAAAATCGCGTCGCCAGTCTGAGGGTTCCTTCCTTTGTATCTCGCCCCAAAAGCAACATCAAATGAATCCGAATCGTTTGCAAAAAAGGCAACTTGACCAGGGCTGGTTACTCCATACTGTTTAGCTATATTCGGCTCGACGTCAGGGTCCATAATCTCATATGAAAATTGATTAGATCGGACTGAAAATTCCCGAAGGAGATTATCTACATCCTCCAAATAAGGACGCTGATCTTCATCATTGCTGTCAAAAAACGCTATTGCATTAACAGAAGCCTCCAAGTTGGCTAATACATCCAATGTCCGTGGAGCCAATGTGAATTGTCTGGTAGCAGTGACATCCCATCTGTTTGGATTGTCCCAAAAGACAAAATTCAAAACACCAATTAGGAGAAGAAAGCTTATGGTCATTAGAAGGGTATTAGCACTATATCTCCCCCTTCGACCTGTTACAGAGTCAGTCACAGATCTCCACGCAACGATTCCGGCAAGGGAGATCACACCTCCGCCCAATATCAAGATAGTCAATCCGAAGGTTTTAGCCTCTGGTACAGTGACCACTAACACCAACCCTACCACCATAGCCAAAATGCCCATTAAAGCTGATGCCGACCCCATTGAGCCAACCTCTTTCACATAAGCGCGTACTCCTGCAAATCGTTTCCCATTATCAAGATCACTTGGGCCGGATTTAGGTCTCATATTCGTGTTATCTCCATCGACGGGTTTCTAGGTTTCTCACAGTAAGAAACAGGAAAACTGCTGTGAAACTCAAGTAATAAACCACGTTACTTGAATCGATAACTCCTCGTACAAAATCCCCAAAATGTGTAGTAATCCCCAGTTGAGCTACCACCAAAGAGCCTAATCCCCCTACTTGGTCAGCTCCTACTTCAAGAAAAGTCAGTAAAACCAGAATGCCTAAAGATACTACTGCAGATACGATCTGATTACTTGTGAAAGACGACGCTAATAACCCAATAGCTATCGCAGTAGATCCGTACAGTATTATCCCCAGATAACCACTAGCTAGAGTGCCTGGATCAGGATTGCCTCTCCAGCTTAACATCAACACATACCACAATGTCAAAGCCAGTGTGCCCAAGAAAAACGTCATACTTGCTACAAATTTCCCCATGACAACTTCCCAGTCTCTGACTGGAGCAGTCAACAAAAGCTCGAGCGTTCCAATCTTCTGTTCCTCCGCCAACAACCTCATAGTTAGTACAGGAGCTAACCATGGAATAATAAAAATAGACATTTGGCTGAAAAGATGTCTAAGACTAGCTTCAGGGAAGTTGGGCCCGCTCAGAGCCGAATCCACACTTCTTACAAAAAAGTATCCGGTTAATCCAACAAATATGAACCCAACTACATAGGCCATAGGGCTCGTAAAATATCCGCGTATTTCCTTCCATGCTATAAGCCATGTATTTCTCATGTCTTTAGGTTCTCCTCTGTAGTCAACTTTAGGAAAATTTCCTCAAGGCTCATGCTAAGCAATTGAATGTTTAAAAGGGCCCAATTGTTATTGACTATCGTCCTTGCTATGGTAGGCCTAAGATCCAACCCCTGTTTTGCTTGGAGTCTATAGACATTGCGATTTTTGCCAGCAGGTCTTGAGGTCACAGCTATAACTCCTCTTATCTTCCTTAAGACTTCCAAGACCTGACTTCTCGGTCCTTCCACTTCTGCCTCAACTCTATCTACTCCCGCAAGTTTTGTTCCGAGGTCATCTGGCGTATCTTCTGCTACTATCCTTCCTTCATGAATTATCAAAACCCGATCACATAACATGCTAACCTCAGGAAGGATATGAGTGCTAAGAATTACCGTGTGCCCACCTGCTAGATCTTTTATCAGTTGCCTTGTTTCGACCACTTGTATTGGATCGATCCCGACCGTTGGTTCATCTAATATTAAGACATCCGGTTCATGTATAATTGCCTGTGCGATACCAACTCTCTGTCGGAATCCCTTTGATAGCTTGCCAATAAATGTATTGTAATAATCTTCGAGCCTACATGCCTCGATGACATAACTCAATCGCTCCCGAACCTGCCCGGACTTCATTCCTCTAAGCCGACCCATAAATGAAAGGTATTCTTGGACGGTCATTTCAGTATATAGCGGAACTGTCTCAGGTAAATAACCTATATGGGCACGTGCCTCTCTAGATTGCCCAACCAAATCATATCCGGCTACCAAAGCTTCCCCACTCGTAGGAGGAATGAAGCCAGTCAAAATCCGCATGGTCGTGGTTTTCCCGGCTCCATTTGGTCCCAAGAAACCCAAGATCTCCCCTTTCTTAATTGCAAAGTTAACTTTCTCAACTGCCAGGAAACTACCATAATACTTGGTTAGATTTCTAGCCTCGATCATAGCTTCAGTCGCCATATTTTTCACCGCTTTCATTGAGAATCCGGAGGGATGATAGCCCTATTGTAGAGACAATCCTGTGATGATATGCTAAGCAACCACCATTTGCCAATACACCAGGGCACGATTTAACACCAACTGTATACCGAAGGAGCTTTCGTTGCACCTACTTATCGACGGTTCTTTTGGAGATATTAACAAAATGTACGACCAAGAAGCACTAACTGGCTTCCTGCTTGAATATCCCGCAACGCTAGGCATGAATATTATCCACGGGCCGGTGGTCCTACCATACTCTGCCCCCGACCCTTTGGATTCCGGAATATCAGGCTTTGTTGTTATTGCCGAAAGCCACATCAGCATCCACACGTTCCCCGAACGAAATTATATCAACATTGACATATTCTCCTGCAGACCTTTCGATTCGGATAAAGCCCTAAGGGATATAAAAACATTCTTCTCTCTAAAGACTATTAAGAGCTGGTTAGTAGAACGTGGACTCGAATATCTCGATAAAAGCCCGCAACGCTCAAGCAAGGCCAATCGACCTGATACAGTCGCAGATACTAGCTTAAGATTGCCGTGAACAATTGTAACGCGAATATGTGGACCCCTCTAAGCTTCCTTTCTTTGTCTCCAAAAGAATCTGACCTAGAGGCTGCCAAAATAGTGTTAGTGCCAGTGCCCTACGACAGCACAACTACATATAAAACAGGGGCACGGGATGGGCCCTTCGAATTACTTCGGGCCTCCGCCCATCTAGAAGACTTTGATCATGAACTAGGAATAAATGTAGCCACAATTGGAATCCACACTACTTCTTTTTTGGAACCCCTACTTAACAGTCCCCAAGCAATGATCGAACGTATCCGGAAAACAGTGGTACCCTTCGTGCAACAAAAGAAAATTGTAGGATTATTGGGCGGAGATCACTCAATAACCCTCGGATCAATCCAGGCATATAGGGACTTGTATCCAAATTTATCCGTCTTATATTTCGACGCCCATGGAGATCTACGAGATAGTTACATGGGTTCTAAATGGGGACATGCCAATGTGGCTCGTCGGATTGCAGAAACTTACCCAGTAGTAGAAGTAGGAGTCCGCAGTATCAGTGAGGAAGAAGTGGAATTTATAGAGGGGTCAAACGTCAATGTTTTTTTTATGAACTCTCTCGATCCTAAACCTCCATCCCATCACGAAGTTTTAGCTGCCCTTTCATCACCGAAAATATATATTAGCGTCGACTTAGATTGTCTTGACCCTGCTTTAATGCCGGCGGTAGGCACACCTGAACCGGGTGGATTATCTTGGTCGCAATTAACTGGCCTTATCGAAGCAATCAGCAAGCAGCGGGAAATTGTGGGATTCGATGTAGTCGAACTTAGTCCAGATTTAGGGCCAGCCGCATGTTCATTTACTGCGGCTAAATTGGTATACAAACTGATTGCCTATGCCAACTCATCGAGTTTGCCTAGATGCCAAGCAGAGGATTCGAAAGACAGTTAACTTTACAAATACAGCTAGAGGCATTGGTAGTGCTGTGCTAAAATAGGTCTTGCCGGCAACAATAAATGAAAATAATGACAACACAAGATCATCTCGTTTACTTAGATCATGCAGGTACCACTCCTCTGGACCCAGCAGTGCTAGATTGCATGATCCCATACCTAACCAATGCCTACGGAAACCCATCCAGCATCCATGCCATCGGTCAGCAAGCAAGAAAGGCTGTCGATGAATCGAGAGAGAAAATCGCCAGCATACTCAGCTGCAAGCCCAATGAAATCGTCTTCACAAGTGGAGGGACAGAATCAGATAACTCTGCCTTGAAAGGAGTTTCGGAAGCTCTAGCTAATACTGGCACACACATTATCACCACTACCATCGAACACCACGCTGTCTTGAATACATGCCAGCATCTAGAAGATACTGGGTTAAGTGTAAGCTATCTCCCCGTAAACAAATTTGGGCAGATCACATCTGACCAAATAGTGAACGCCGTTACTGATCAAACTTTCTTAGTATCCATCATGCTTGCCAACAACGAAATCGGATCTTTGCAACCCATCTCGGAAATCGCGAAGGCTATTAAGACAACAAGAGATGATCATTCCGGCCATATAGTGTTCCATACCGACGCAGTCCAAGCCCCTGGTTACACTAACCTAAATGTACAAGATTTGGGGATTGATTTATTGAGCCTTTCCTCTCACAAATTTTATGGCCCCAAAGGGGTCGGTATTTTGTACATAAAACGGGGAACCCCTTGGTTGCCTCAACAGCTAGGTGGTAGCCAAGAGCGCGAACGCAGATCCGGGACAGAGAATGTCGCTGGCATCGTCGGAATGGCTGAAGCCTTGGAGATGGCGGATCGTGATCGAAAAAAGATATCCGCTCATTGCCTCGAGTTAAGAGATCTTCTTGTAGAAGGCATCCTTGGAGCTATTCCTGGATCGACCCTGAACGGACATCCCAGTGAACGTCTCCCAAACAACGCGAATTTTTCCTTCGCTGGAGTAGAAGGAGAGCCACTATTAATTGCTCTAGACCTAGCAGGTGTATGTGTTTCAAGCGGAAGCGCATGCTCGTCTGGGTCCCTAGAACCCTCACATGTCCTCATAGCCTTAGGTCAGTCAGCCGAACAAGCGAGGGGCAGCTTGCGATTCACACTTGGCAAGACCAACACAAAAAAAGACATAAAAGTCGTTTTAGATATTCTTCCAGAAGTCGTAGCTCGACTTCGTAAGATGTCCTCTTTAAGTATCGCCTAGGAGTAATTTTTTAAATGCAAAGAACATTGCCACCAAATCTTATCAAATCCTCCAAAACAAAACGATTATCCCGTTTACTTATAACAGCCTCCATTTTATTTGGCGCATGTGCGTTACTTATTTTTATTTTCATGACAGGAGGGTCGAGTTTGGGCGGAAGCAATGCCCTAGGCAGACAATACCAATCCCACACTCTTTTTCTATTGCCATTAGACATGGAGACTGTTCCATACGTTTACTTCCAAGATGATGATGGAATCAATAAGGTTATCCTCCCAAATACAACTGAAAATGAGCTGTTGGTTCTGCACACTCAAATAGGGAACCACGCGGCTGAATCTACCACCCTAGATATCGAAGGAGAACCGGCGGAAATTAGGACGAAAGACGGCACGAGCTTCCTTTCCTTAAATCTACTGCAAGCAGCCATCCCTTCATCGACCTCCTATGCCGATAAGGACAAGTTCGTTCCCTTCCTTCGAGGAAGACAAGAGGTTCTTCGTAATTATCATCTAGATGGATGGCTCGTATTCGAAGTCCCTATAGACACGACTTTTTCACTACTAAGATGGGAGATTAGTGGTGACGTGATTCGTATCGATTTATAGGTTTAACTTTGTTTTGAATTCTCATTGTTCATATACTAAATTTCATTACTCTAGAATCGAGGACTACTACAAAGCCTGCTGGCATTTGTTAACAAGCGACATTGGTCGCAATGAAAACCTGGGAAAAATCCTTCAATGAAAATTGTGATTGCCCCACAATCCTTTAAAGGCGCGCTCACCGGGCAAATGGCTGCAAAAGCTATCGCACAGGGCGTTTCGAGCGTTTACCCTAAAGCTACCACTCTCCTTATACCAATTGCTGATGGAGGAGATGGAACTCTAGATGTATTACATGATAATGGAATTATAGATCTCTTCTCATCAAAAGTAACTGGGCCGATGAACCAAGCTGTAACCGCCAAATGGGGCGTAATGTCTGATGGCACCACGGCCATAATCGAACTTGCGCAGGCGTCCGGGCTAGCATTGGTCACACCCCAAAAAAGAGATCCGCGTACAGCTAGCTCAGTCGGGACAGGGGAACTATTGCGAATTGTCCTCAACCATGGATACAGAAACGTGATTTTATTCCTTGGAGGCAGCGCTACAAACGATGCCGGTGCTGGATTGGCACAGGCTTTGGGGGTACGCCTGTTAGACAAAAACGGCAAAGAACTGAGACCTGGGGGAATACACTTGATTCAGCTTGAAACCATTGACATAACCAAACTCGACCATCGTTTAAAAGAAACGAATATAGTTGTCGCCACTGATGTAACCAACCCACTGCTAGGACCCAATGGGGCAAGTGCAGTTTACGGACCGCAAAAAGGTGCTTCGCCTAATGTTGCAAGAAAACTGGACGCAGCATTAACTCAATTCGCCAGGATCGTAAAAAAGGATCTGGGAAGAGAAATAGCAGACTGTCCGGGGGCCGGGGCTGCAGGAGGTGTCGGAGGAGCTCTTCTAGCCCTCACAGATAGTACGGTCCAATCCGGTATAGATTTGATCTGTGACATGCTCCATCTTGACGAACATTTCCAAAACACTAACTTAGTAATTACTGGGGAAGGGAGAATCGACCGATCCACTATTTTCAACAAGGCCCCAGTCGGCCTTGCGCGGAGAGCAAAGACTTTCGGAATTCCTGTTATAGCTTTAGCTGGCAGTCTTGGCTACGGGTATCGTGAGGTATATTCGCAAGGCATCGACGCCGTCGTATGCATTTTGGATCGCCCTCTTTCTTTTATTGAAAGCGTGGATCAAACATATCAATTATTGTCCACTGCAACGGAGAGAGCGCTCAGGCTCTTGCATACAAATGCTCTCTCTCCACACTAAATGACGGCGGAAATCTAACCTGATGAGAGGTCACTTTATTTTTCTTATCTTTTGAATGCCAAACTCAAATGTCCAGTAGTAATGCCTAGAATTACACCAATGACAGCACCAACCATTACCCCAGAAATAATACCTATAAGAATTGCAATTTATGCATTATAATCCATCTAAGCACTCTCTCATTTATGAATAGATGCTTCTTTGTTTGATTGAGGCTTCAGTATAGAAATAGCCATGGCGACTCCCATTAGCCCTCCTGCTAAACTGTACGCGTTTCCTAACCCTTTCGTAAACGCCAAACTAACGTCTGAGGTGACGCCAGTTACTGTAGTAAAATGGGGAGCTACGTCCGCACCGTTCATTGTACCTATTACTATAGCTGTGGCCATGGCCAATCCAATAGTAGATGCCGTATTTCTGTTTAGGTTCACGAAAGCTGAGACTACACCATACTTTGAAGGGTCAACCGCCCCCATGATCGAGCTATGATTTGTTGGGTGAAACATACCATTGCCGAATCCGACTAGTATCAGTCCAACGACCACAAAACCTAGTGATTGACTACCGTCAACTCGTGAGATTATCAACAAACCACTTCCTGTAAGAATCGGGCCCACAATATTAAATGGCTTCCACCCAAACCGATCAGATAATCGACCTGCTATCGAACCCATAACTGCCATAGCGGCAGCACTGGAGACCATAACCAATCCTGCAGATAAAGGTTCAATCCCACGGACGTTTTGGAGATAAAACGGTAAGAGGAACCATAACGACGCGGTGCTAAGAAAAGCTATAAAGCCCGCCAAAACCCCCATTGAAAAAACCCTGTTGTTGAAAAGAGTTAGGTCTAGTATGGGAACTTTGACCCGACTTTCCACTATTAAAAACCCGATTACCAAAGCCAACGAGATTACAAAACCAGCCATTATGATAGGCGATGTCCATCCTTGAGAATTCCCATAGGTTATCGTCAGCAAAAAAGTGAGCAAAGTTAAGGCTAAAAACATTACCCCAGCCCAATCATACCCGCCTCTCTCCTTTTTGGAGTTTCCTGACGAGAGTTGTAGGGAATCGAGCACTAAAAGTGCAGATGCCAATCCTAATAAACCAATGATTGGATTTAGGAAAAAAACTGATCTCCATCCCCAAATCCCAACGAAAGCCCCTCCGAGCACTGGGCCAAATATCGATCCTGCCCCAACAATAGTCATATGCGTTCCCAAAACCTTGCCCCGTTCTGTTCTCGGGAATACGGCGATCAAAATTGCCATTCCAGTTGCCATTATCATCGCCGATCCGACAGCAGAAATAACACGTAGGCCCATAATCATTGGCACACTATTGGCAAAGCCCGCCAGCCCTGTGCCTGTGGCAAAGATCACAATTCCGCTCACATAGGTTTCTTTGGGACCAAATCGGTCAGCCATATAACCAGCTGGTAACAAAAAAATACTAACAGATAATGCGTATCCAAGAGAAATCCACTGGACTCCAGAAAGATCTGTCCCAAACTGGTCCGCTATCGAAGGCAATGTCAAATTGACGCTACCGTGATCAAACACAGACATGAACGTGCCCAAGCCAACAGTCAGAAAAACCGCCCACTTGTAGTTAACTGACTGGTTTAGCCGCATATTAACAATTCACACTTTCTAGTTCAAACTAAGGATCAATCCAGGATTCAGGCTTCCGGAATCAGTCCTTTTCAAGAAATCGCTCTATGGATATTAGCCCTTATTCCTCTTACGGGAAGTGGAGATCTAACTGATTTAATAGATACGTGGGGGGATTAATACTCGCAGCCCTGAAAGTGTCCGTTTCGACCGCGGGAATTGGAATCCCGTTAACAAGGGCTTCAAAATGAATCGCGCTTCCAAAAAAGGTTACAGAAGGAGGACCTATTGTAAGCTTATATTTACCGTTCTCTACCATTATAAATTGTGTCTGAAAAGTTCCTACTGTAGCGAAAATCTCCAAGCCGTCTGGAGCTGTACTTCCTCCCATGTAAACATTCCCCAGAAACGTGTTTGGAAAGGGAGGGGCGTGCGAAGCATCGTCTGACCTTATCCTAGTAGGTGTCGGCCTTATAGTAGGAACAACAGTGGGTGTGGGTGTGGGCTGAGGAATAGGAGCCGTTGTGGGCTGAGGAATAGGAGCCGTTGTAGGCTGAGGAATAGGAGCCGTTGTAGGCTGCGGTGTAGGTGTAGGCTGAGGAATCGGAGCCGTCGTAGGTTGCAGTGTAGGCGTTGGGGTGACAACCACAATCTTCACAATCTCTACAATTTTCTCAATTATAATTGGTGTAGGCATAGGTATAGCAGTAGCAGTAGCAGTAGGGATAGGACTATGCGTAGGTGTCGGAGCATGCGTAGGTATGGAAATAGCCGTAGGGCTTGGATCGGCAACCGCTTGATCTTCAAACGTTTGCACCTCCCCACACATAACAACCCCTAGAATAAGCAATGTCAGCCCGAAGAATACCGTTAATTTTTTATAGTGCAACAATCTCATTCATATTCCTCTGTTCATGGATAGGACTTTAAGTATATTAGACAAATGGTTCACGTTTCTAGACAATTCTGACGAAGTTCGAGGGATTTACATAACTCTTTATAGCTTTCCTTTATTTCCCTGACGCATGATTGCTTATTTACTTAGAGGATAGTTTAACCACGATATAATGTCGCTTAGCACATAATAAGCATGAAGCCTAGCCAGGTCATCATCAATAGTCTCAGCTTTTTCTATTACGTTATTCATTTGATTCACAACCCTAGGGCCTATTTCTAGCAATCCTTCGCTGCCTGATACAGCCCATTTTGACAATATATAGTTAGTTAAGGATCCAACGGAAATGTTGGTTGCCAGACTCATTCTATCTATGCTAATCATTGGATCAACTCTCGAATATGCAGCCATCTCCGCCTTAAAATTGGCATGTTGATCATTAGCTTCCCATGTATCATTGTATCCTTCCAGTATAATTTGCCTAGGTTTCACCTTTGCCTCTCAGATTAATTCTTAGCTCACGGAGCTTATAGCAAATGTATTCCCTGCTTATCTTCTGACAGAATGGTCTCTAGCCGATACTAGAGCCATAAATTACTATATGATGTGCAAATCATCAATCCCATGTATGGAGAACTCGCATGATAGTTATTAACCCTCGCGTTGACACCTTGCATCCTGACTTAATTAAGTCTTATTGGGAAATCGCCCCAGCATCCTTAGGCCATGCGCTAGATTCCGGACTAGACTCATCTATAAATGCTGTTTGGAAGCCCGTGAAATTAGTTGGCCGGGCATTGACCGTACAGGCCTATCCTCAAATTGATACGGCGGTATCAAAGGCACTAGAGCTCGCCCAAAATGGTGATGTTTTGGTCATGAACCGATCCGGAGAATCTAGAATAGCCAATTGGGGAGAATTTGCTGCCATCGGGGCTATTGAAGTTGGAATAATCGGCGTGGTAACTGACGGGCCGGCGACAGACCAAGTAGCGCTCCGCAAATTGGGGTTTCCAACCTTCTCTAGAGGTACGTCAGCAGTTACCATAAAGAGAACTGATATCCCAGAGGGAGGGGTGAACGTCCCAGTAACAGTTGGTGGTGTGGTGATTTCCCCAGGAGATCTAATTTTAGCGGATGAAGATGGAGTGATCACAGCAACCCCAGAACAAGCAACATTGCTCTTGCCTTTCTGTCAGGAAATGGAGGCTCGGGAAATTTGGATGCGAAAAGAATTAAAATCTGGCAGCAATCTATTGGATCTCAGAAAAGCGTGGCCCTTACCAATTCCTCCAAATAGAACTTAATTCATCTAATATCACGATGAACAGTCCCTCCTTTAAGGACCAATTTGATATTCTCTTTAACTGTAAGAATGCCGATATCCTTAAGAGGATCACCTTTGACTGCTATCAAATCAGCTAGTTTTCCTTTTTCTATAGTACCTATATCTTTCTCCCAGCCAAGACATTGGGCAGCTATTCCTGTTGCCGCTAGAAGCACTTGCTTCGTATCCAATCCTGCCTCATTAACCAAACATTCTAGTTCCCTCGCATTCGGAGGATGTCCCCATCCCCCAGCATCCGTTCCAGCCACTACTTTAACTCCGGCGTCCTGAGCTTGTTGAACGCTTTGTATATGCTCATTGTAGAGTGCTCTAGCTCGAATTCTTACTTCCTGTCTAACATTATCGCGATGAAAAACATAAACCAAAAGAGTTGGAACATAATAGATATTGTGTTCAGCCATTGCGGACAACAGTTCTGGCTCTCTATTCAAATATGTGCCATGCTCTATGCTATCAACACCAGCCTCTACGGCTTGGCGCAGTCCCTGCCCGCCCAGCGCATGGCACATGACACGTCTCCCTTGATTATGAGCCTCATCAACTAATGCCTCGAGTTCGTCTTTATTGAACTCTCTATCAAATGGGCCGTGCCCGTCTCTAGAACTAGCCCCTCCAGTACTTGCGCACTTTATTACATCGGCACCCAAACGGCACATTTCTCTAACTTTGGCCCTCACTGCATCAGGTCCATCTGCAACGCCGCTTGGCAACGTCAAACTTGTTGGTCTAGGACAACAATGAAATGACGGCGTTCGAATATCTGACAACCCCCCGGTTGGAGAAATCAGGCTAAGGGAAAGGGCCAGCCTAGGGCCCGACATTATGCCTTCAGACACAGCCTGTTTGAAGCCGATATCCAGGCCTCCTCCATCACGGACCGTCGTATAGCCCATATCCAGTACTTCTTCTAAAACTTTAGCTGTTCTTATATTCCTATAGCTATTTGGAGCATCCAATTCCCAGCGATCCATAAGATCATAATCGTTGTGGCCGAGATGATCATGAACATCAATAAGGCCAGGCAATAGCATCAGGCCTTGCAAATCAAACACTTCGGCCTCGGGTGGTAAGCTGATAGAGAACGCGGGTCCCACCGCCAGTATGCGATCATTTTCGACAATAACAACCGCATTTTCCAGGGTCTGACCTGCTATGCCATCAAACAATGTAGCCCCGGTCAACACTTTCATAATGCGCTACCTCTCAGTCAACTAACCCAAACTTAGAGATGAGACACAGCACTGTCAAGGACTATTGGTTATTATTCAAGATGTCACCTCCTTTAAGCGCGGCAATCTATACGGTATAATTACCCCCAATCTAAAACCCAGAGGTATTCTCCGTGCGTATTCTTTTCCTGGAAGATGTTACAAATGTCGCGCTTGCTGGCGAGATTAAAGAAGTGAAAAGTGGCTTTGCCCGCAATTATCTGCTTCCTAAAGGGTTGGCTACAATTGCCACACCTGACCAGGTGCGAAGAATTGAAAAAATCCAAAAAATAGCTGACGCAAAGCGTTCAGTTCAGACAAAAGAAGCCACCTCCATAGCAAAGAAAATTGATGGTGCCATTCTCGCTTTGTCTGGACGAGTCGGGCCTACTGGACAATACTATGGATCTATCTCCGTCGCCGCAATATTAGAGCACCTGAAAGAATCCACGGGACAAACCATCGAGAGGCGCATGGTAGAACTGAATGAGTCTATTAAACAACCCGGTTCATATGATATAAACATCCAACTTCTTCAGAACGTGTCTGCCTCTATCAAAATTGTTGCTAGCGGGGAGGGCCAAGAAGATCTTCTATTGGAGGAAGATGTTCCTGATATTGCAGAGGTTTACGAATCCGATAACGAGGAAACTAGATTAAGGCCTGAAGCTGATAACGATAGCGTTCCATTAACCTCTTCTAATAAACCAACAGCTATAGATGAACAGTCGGATGAAACCGAAATTTCTGCAGGAGAATAAATCATCCGACCCAAAACCCTCATTTCAGACCTCTAATCAAATGTCTGGAAAACAGAAGCTAGTGGCCTTAAAAAGATAGCACTTACGGTTGAAAACCAAGACTTAGCCGTGGATGGAGAACCTTGTACCAAGAGCGATTACAACCTCACGACATCGAAGCAGAAGAGGCAGTGATTGGGTCACTCCTCATCGATTCTAACGCCCTACTAAAAGCGCTGCCTATCCTCAAACCAGAGGATTTTTATCGGGAGCG